>TARA_R110000868_G_scaffold62962_3_pt1 | contig 21075 bp, 33 predicted proteins | sample TARA_R110000868 | Tara Oceans TARA_R110000868 (sample SAMEA4397489) | marine metagenome | biome: Polar Biome; feature: [SRF] surface water layer (ENVO:00010504); material: water (ENVO:00002006), including particulate matter (ENVO:01000060) such as... | depth 5 m | reverse complement strand
GCACTTAGGCCAAGTCATTAAGTGCATGGATATCTACGGGAACAAAGTTCTTAGCTGGCAGAGTTATAACAATTTCAAGGCTTGGTTTGATCAGGTCTGTATGGATGTTCCGGGAATTTGGATTAATTGCTCCGAGGGTGGAACTCTTGGAGCTTATTTTGAAGGAAACATCATGGCAATTAAGCAGATGACGTTAGCTTCATTTTTAGACATGTACGAAATGAGTCGTCACCTACTGCCTCAAGCCCAAAGCGCTTCTAGTGGTAGTAAGGCGATTCTATTTTAAGGGGGATATAAAATGGCAACAGCTTATGAAGTAATTCACAAAACCGTATTCGGCAATAAACGCGTTCATATCATCTCGTGCTCCGTTGATGCTGCTTCGGCTAACATCGAGACCGGCTTGACCGTGATCCACGGGCATAGCCTTGGCGTTGTCTCGATGACGACGGCGGGGATCACGATGAAAAAGAACATCGGTTCAGGCGCTACCGCTCGCGCTGGTATCATGAATATCAATTCGGCAGTATCTGGCGACGTGTTCCACATCGTCGTTTACGGTACTTAAGATGGCTATCGGATCAGCCCAGCAATTCGCAATCGTAATTGCGTCCGGCGCCTCTACTTCGGCAGAGATTGACCTGGGCCGTGGTTACTCCAAAGTGATATATGACCCAACCGGCGTTGGCGGCTCATCTATGTTTTTTGCTGCTGGTGTGGCTTCCGCTGTTGGCGGCACCTATCGGCAAGTTAAATACCCAATCGCTAGCGGAATGTCGGCACCTCAAACCTGCACAGTCGGTAGCGCTGCTTCCGGCTCTTGGGTTGACGTGTCGGCTGCACTCGCTGGAATTAGATTTGTGAAAATTGCAGCAGACGCGACTATCACTAACGGAGCAACAGTCGAACTTATTTGTTCGGACGTTTAATAAAAGGAGAATCCCCCTATGAAAGCTAAAGTTTGGAATGATAACGATTACGTGTACAAGGAATATTTTAAAGGCGATAACATCGTTATCCCGCCTAAATCCTTTATCGAAATGGACTACGACGAAGCTGTAATGTTTCGCGGTACATTCAATTCGATTGTGCGCGATGCAGATGGCCAACCGAAGCGTGAATCCTACAAGATGATACGTATCGAAAAACCACAAGGCGCGGATGAGGTTCAAACTAAAGTTGACCCTAATAAATGCATTGCATGCGGTAAGGGATTCTCTAATCAAGGGGCTTTGGCGCAACACGTTTTTGATGAACATCCTGAAAGCATGGCATCTGAAAGCCGCGATGAAGCCGTTGCTAATCTAAATAAAATGAAGGCCCAAACGGGTCGAGGTAAGTAATTTATGTTTGATCCAGTTTTTAAACTTTCAGGTAAGTGGAAAGCTGAGCTACATGGCCCAGATGGTACGCTTAAAGACGTAAAAATTGGGTCAAACGTGATTTGCACCAATGGCAAAGAATTCTTAGCTAGCTACCTGCAAAGTGCAGCGGCCGCTGCTGCGACGTTTACCATGCGCTACATCGCGATTGGCACTGATTCTACTGCCGAAGCGGCTGGAAACACTTCACTTGGTGTTGAGGTAGCACGGCATACGGGCGTTGTAAGCTACATCTCGGGCCAGATTTATCAGGTTAAGGCAACGTTTGCTGCGGGCACTGGTACGGGCGCTATTGTTGAATACGGTCTGCTTTCAAGTAGTACGGCTGGCACCTTGTTGGCTCGTGATACTGAGAGTGTGATTAACAAAGGTGCAGGCGACACGCTTACAGTTACAGCCCAAATTACTATTTCTTAAGTCTACTGCTTTGGGGAGGGCATATGGCTGATTTCACAATCACAGTTGTAAACAAGCTATATGCTTTTGGCCCGGACGTTACGACGCCATCATTGTGGGGAACGTTTCAGTGGGGTGGCCAATGGCTTTACTCATCCTCTGGACTTACAACTGAAACGGAAAAACTAATCTCTAACTCCTTAGTCCCTTCTAGTGCCGAGACATTTGACGTAGAAAAGTCGATTTTTGAGATATTACTTCCGGACGATGTTTTCACTCGTGAAACCGATAGAACCATTTCAAACACCCTTGATGTTGTATTTGATACTTCAAACGAAGGTCTTTTAAGCGGCGATTGGAACTACGTATTCACTAGGCCTTCCACTAATGCCGAAAATCGCACTTCGGCTATCTTTACCGAGCAAACTTCACCTAATACTACTTGGGCAAGTGGCGTAGCTACTTCCACCAGTTGGAGCGACACATGACCCCAGCACAGATAGAAACCGCTGCAAGGCAGCTCTATAACTCCATTAATGATACGTTTTGGTCATCGAGTGAAATCATGACTCTCATCTACCGAGCGTGTCTTGAACTCTACCTTGAATGCGGTCTTGTTATTGAGCGCACGTTTTCAAGTTCGACGGTTATTGGGACGCGTGAATACGCATACCCAACTAACGCGCGTGCGATTAAGCGAATTGAGTATAACGGTAAAAAGCTGTTCCCGATTTCTCAGAGAGATGACGATAGTTTAACCCTCCAACAAGACGACACAACTGCTACAGGCGAGCCTGTTTATTATGAAATTTGGGATAACACCTTGATGCTTAGACCAACGCCTTCGGCGGTTGGTACGCTTACTGTGTACGCCCATTGTGAACCTCAAGAAATCACTTCGACTTCCGTTATGGAAGTCCCATCTTTTACGCATGGCGCGGTTGTAGACTTCGTTACTGGGCAAATGGCCATGAAGGATAAAAACTTCGACACCCACGGCGTTCTTGATGCTAGGTGGACTAATTCTCATATCCCTAGGATTAAAAAGCGTCTTAAACTCAACAAGCGCGGCGATGGTTTTGCCGTTGTTCAGTCAGAAGAATTACTACCGCATGGGAGTTTATCTGGACAATGAGCGCATTTAAGAGCGTCTACCCATCTAAGAACCGCATCCAGCATGACGGTGGGAAAAATAACAAATTTGAGCGCTCAATTATTGCAGACAATGAATCGCCTGATTGTGCGAACGTTAGGTTTTCTAACGGCGGCGTAGGAACTCGCGGCGGTTCAAGTAAGCTAAACACAGCGGCCATCGGCTCATTTGTTGGCGACGGTCTTTATACCAGGCACGCATCGGACGGCTCCCAGACTATGGTCGCCTTTGCCGGTGGGACGATGTGGACCCTGGGCGGTACTTCGTTTACCGCCGTAGCGTCTGGCACAAGCGTATTCACGGCTGGCGTTCGCGTTTCAGCAGTTGAGTATGAAAACCACATGTTCATCGGTAACGGTGGGGTGATCCCGTACAAGTACAACGGATCGGCCTTTACTCGGCATGGCGTTTATCCACCAACGGCAACAAGCACTGTTGCTTCACAGGCGACCGGCGTTTTGACCGGCGACTATATTTATAAAGTGACATACAGGAATGCAATTCTAGCTGAGTCAGACGTCGGTCCGGTTACTGCAACGTTCGCAGCGGCTTCAGCAACTGCAAGGATAAGCGCAATTCCAGTTGCTCCAACATCATTTGGCGTTGGATCACGTAGGCTTTATAGAACCGCCGCTGGCGGCTCTACGTTCAAACTTGTAACGACTATTGCAGACAATACGACGACGACCTTTGACGATAACGTTGCCGATGCGTCGCTTGGTGCAAATGCTCCGACCGATAACGGCGTTCCGCCAATGTATAGCATCGCTTGCTATCACCAAAATCGGCTCTTTGTTAATGATCCAAGCCAACCAAATCTAATCTGGTACTCAGAACTTGGTGAACCGTACACGTTTAAATCGACCAACTTTATCCCTATGGGTGACGCTACAAGCGACTTGGTTAAATCGATTCAGGTTATGGAAAACAACCTACTCGTTACCTGCGCTTCCACTCCATTCATGGTCTACATGCCGACCACTGACTCAAGTGATTGGGTTGTTACCCGCGTGCAAAGTCCGTTTGGTACGAAATCACCGTATGGGTTTTTTGCGTTCAATAAGAACATCATGTTCCCGGCCGTTCAAAATGAAAAATTTGTCGGATTTGCCGCAATCAATGGAATCGGTATTCAGCCTTCGGCAACGTTTCTAACTGTTTCAACGGCTGGTTCGCTTTTGCAATCTGAACCAATTGAGCCGGATATGTTCTTGGTTCAAGAAACTTACCTGGGAAATATTTCAAGCATAGTTTTTCAAAACATTGCCTATATCGCTTTGACTTACGACACGGGAAACACGACGAATAACCGTATCTATACTTATGATTTCTCGATTGATAACGTAAGTAAAAAGCAAAAGGCCGCATGGAGCCCTGATACTGGGATCAACCCCGCACAGTTTACGATTTATAACGGGAGCCTGTATTTCATATCTAGTACAGCTACGGGATTTGTTTATCGCTATGAGACAACTTCTTATAACGATGACGGCGCGGCTATTAATTCCTATTTCTGGACTAAGGAATTTTCTGCCGACAATGACGATGGCGGCGCTTCGTTTAAAGACTTTAGATACGTGAAGGCCCTGATTGATCTAGCTGGTGCATACTTCATGAATTTTGTGCATCGAGTGGATTCAGATAAAGGTGACGGTAACACGGTCGCAATTGATCTTGATCCCGGATCTAACCTTTGGGGCACGCTCGTATGGGGCCGGGATAACTGGGGCGGTGGTCAAGACCAACGCGACGAGCGCATTTACCTTGGTTCAGACCGTGGTGAACGCATCCAGTTTAAATTTTCGAATCAAAATAGGGCCGATCAGAGGTTTAAGTCTCACGGCATGAAATTTTACTTTAATACGAAAGGTTGGCGATAAATGGGATTAAGAGCACCGGGCGTGCCTGCTGTAGCGCAGGCTCCGAAACCAAAGATTCCGGAATTTGATGTTCAGCGAAAAAAGGTAGAGCAGCGGGTTAACGCCGATGCTCAAGGCCAACAGGACGCAATGGCTAGGCGTTTTGCAGCACAAGGTATGCTTAATTCCGGGGCCGCAATTAAACAGCAGGGCATTGTTGCCAACCAAGCCACACAAAACCGCGAGGATGCTCTACAGCAGGTCGATGCGGCTGAGATGGGTGAGCAGCAACGTAGGCAAGAAGTCGTTGACCAACGTGATTTTGCATCGAATGAAGCAAAACTAGGTAGGGACTTCCAAGGGAATGAATCGGCATTGGCTCGTGCTCTCCAAACGTCTCAGTTCGACAGAAATTTTGATCAACAAGGGCAGCAGTTTAAAGACCAATTCGGCCTATCAAAAGACCAATTTGGGCTTTCCAAAGAACAGTTCGCTGCCGAGCGGGCAGACCAACAGCTAAACATTGCCGCATCTACAGCTAACCTTAAGGGTGACGATCGAAAAAGGTACAATGCCTATTTGATTTCAGTTGGGCGTCCACCGCTCCCAGATATTGAAAAACAGCGACCGATGCGGTCTTCGCAGCCATCTAATGTTTATGATCGCCGTGCTGATAGCGGCAATACGACGGGATTTAGGTAGCATATGGCGATCAAAATTGAAGGCACTCAACGTAAGAAGTCAGGCGGCGGTGGGCTTGGAAGTCTACTAGGCAAGATTGCCGGTGGAATCGCTGGACTCGCACTAGCTCCGGTAACTGGCGGCGCTTCATTGGCCGCTGCGGCTACTGGCATGGGTATTGGTGGCACCGTTGGTGGATTAGCTGGGGGAGCTATTAAGCCCGGCAGTCAAACAGACCTTGCAATCCCAATCTCTGGTGCCAAGGATTCGGGAATGGCTGGACCTGCTGCACCTAAGACTAGTGCAATCGACCGGCTCAATTCAGCGATTGATTTGGGAACTTCGGTTTATGGCGGTCTTGATTCGATAAATAATCTAACTGCTCCAAAAGTACCGACCGCATCGAGTGGGTTAATGACACAAAACACCACGTTCCCGGATAAATACGCCCGAAGAATGGGGAGGGTTTAGATAATGGCCGTTTCAATTATGCGACCTGAACAGAGCGAATCTGGATTTGATAAATTCCTAAGACGGGCAACGGGCGTTGCTGGCTTGGCAAATACCGGCCTTAACACCTATTCGGGTATTAAAGATATTCGCGCTAAAAATCAACTCATGGATGATCAAACGGCTGGTGTTCGTCAAGCCTCGGCATTTGACCCAAAAGACTGGGTGCAAGCCCAACCTGGTGAGGACGGCGCTGAGACTTTTAAAATCCGTGAAGGCGATAACGTTATTGATCGGGCTTATAAAAAGCGAATGGATGCGACTAAGTCAAAGTCAGCCGAAGAATTAGCAAACACCAACGCAGATACAGAATATAAAAAGGCTCAAGCTTGGGCTTTGCGAAACAAGCCTTCCGAAGCCCAAGAGCGTGCGGCAGTTAAAGCTGGGGAAAAAGCGCTGGCACTCGATGAGAAAAAGAAAGCATCCGTTACCGAAGTAGAGGACCGTAGGCGTAACATTGAAGACAATCTAAATCTTGTCGAGAAAATGATTGAAGACAACGGCACATTCGAAATGTTTGGATCGCATAATGCTGATCTAGACCGTCGTGTGGATATGATTGCAACGGATATGGCTAAGTTAGCTGATCCGACTTCCGTAGCGCGACCGTCCGAAGTTGAAATGTTTAAAAAAGGGCTCGTGACTAGTGGTTTAGGACAGAGGAATAGCACTGCGAGCAACGTTCTGAAAAACTTTCGTTCGGAAGTTAATCAGCGTGCCGATAATGCCTATGAAGTACGCGGACTTTCGGATCTAATCAAAAATAAACCTAAGCGTGGACCCCAGGACGGTTTGGATAACTTATCCGACGATGAAATTAAATCCATGTACTCCAAGATTTCGGCACCAGCCACGACAATGAAGGGACGTTAGAATGCCTACTAGAGAGGAAATGATCCAAGCCATCCGTGGCGCAGGTAGCACTTCTTCTAGTGGGCCTAGCCGCGAGGAAATGATTGCCTCAATCCGTGATGCCCAACCAAAAAAAGGATTCTTAGATAAGGTTCAAGAATTCGGCGAAAAAGTTGACTCGTATACTGGGGCACCGTCGCGGTCAGCCGTAATGTCGATGCTTAATGGTGACTTCAAAGGAGCACCTGGAGCATTTTCAGATAACTTCGGCGGCGACTCAAAAAAAGCGCCAACAGCTAAGGATATCGCCCTTAAGGTAGGAGTTAATGACAATCCTGCTGAACTTGAAAAAGCATCTGGCGAATTCTCAGTAAAGGGTATCGGACTAAAAACTTTGTTAGGTCTAGTGCCTGGCGGCGGTGCATTAGCCCCCTCTGTTGGTAAGGCGCTTGATGAACGTGGCGTAACGAATGCCGACATAGCAGCCGTGCCAATCGACTTTGCCACTGACTGGACTAACTTGCTGGGGGCTGTCCCGGTTATGAAGGGCGTGAAAGCGGTTAAAAAGGCTTTAGGCCTATCTGACTTAGTTAAGGACACGGCAAAGGGATTAGAATTTGCTGTTGAAGGCGGGAAACTCATCCGCAAAGGTGGGAACGCCGTTAAGGCCGTTGAAGCTGCAACGGATGCTGTAAAAGTAGGCGAGTCAGTTGGCGACGCCGTGAAAGTCGCAGATGGCCTACCACCAACTCAAGTAATGGAACTAGCCTATGAGGGGGGCCGTAAGGTCGATCCAGCAAAAGTTAAAGAAGCGGCAAATATTCTTGGTTTTGAACCAACCCCAGGGATGCTTGATGCGGGTCCAACGCTTCGCGGGCTTGAAAGCTCGCTAGATCAATCGCCTTCCATTGGTGGCTACACGGTTAGGTCTGGAAAAACAGGCACCAACCAATTGCGCTCCGGACTTAATAAAGCGGTTGGCCGCTTCGGTGATGAGGCGTCAAACTTATCTAAGTTCGATGCTGGCGAGTATGCAAAAGCGGATATTCTTGAAAAAACCAAAGAGATATCTGATCCAATCGTTAAGAGTTTTGATGAAATCGCATCGGAAACAAAACTTATACCCGTATCAGATAAAGCAAAAGAGTTAGCTGCAAAGCGATTCATGAGGCAGCGGGATGTTTCACTAGCTCCGGATTCACCTTGGGGCCAAATAGCTAGCCGGTATGCAAATAATATTCAAAATGTAAAAAACGTCGATGACATCAAACGAATCCGCTCTTTGTCCCTTAAAGAACTCCGCGCTTCAACAGACGACAACGTTAGATCAACGCTGGGCTACATTGCAGGTCAATTGGAAGCCATGGAAGGCGCAACTATTAAAAACGCCGCTCGAATTGCTGGCCCCAATCCAATTGAGGGCGTTAAAGAAGGCGGCAAACTTGTAAAAAAACTTAGGGACACTCGTAAGGGTTTCCGTAATGTTATTGAACCGCTGCGCGAGGTCGCGGAAAATTCTGGGCTTAGAAAACCTAGGACTATTAAAGAATTCGTAGAAGACATCTCTAATATCCCATCTGAACAGATTGCAGATAAGATGTTTAAGCCTAAGAACGTGAAGGCTATGAACTCGCTTAAAACACAGTTTCCTTCTACTTGGGATAGTATTCGTAGGGTAAAGATTTCGGATATCATTAAAAGTTCATCTCAAAATGGTGAAATCGTCCCATCGAAGTTAGTTAAAAATTTGAAGGCAATGGGTCCTGAAATCAGGCAACTTATGTTTGATTCACCAGATATAAATAAAAACATCGACGCATTGGAAACGGTTTTAAATAGCCTGCCTAATAAAATTGGACCTAGTGGAACACCTCAAGGTGAGATGTTTATGAACCTGGCTAGGCCAGCCTTCCAAACGCAAGAAGGATTGCGCGCTGGCTTATATAAGCAACTTCAAAATCCGAAAATCCCTATTGATGCTGTAAAAAAAGCACAGACGTTAAAGTTTCCTATGAAAAAAGCAGGTCAAGCAACAGTAGGTGGATTAGCTGATCTACTAGAGCAGATTCAACTTGGAACATTTAAAGTTAATGCCGGTCGAACTATCGACAACGCGATTAAAGATAAAAAGTAAAAAGTCCACTTAGTCCTGTCCCTGCCAGTTTTGGCCAAACTTAAAAAATCAAATTTAAGAATGACCAAAATTTGGAGGGCCGCATGGCTAACGTTTCAGTAACAAATACATTCACAAACGCGACTACAGCAGATGCGTCACAAGTAAACCAAAACTTTACCGACATTATTAACGGTACCAGTGACGGGACGAAAGATTTTTCGATTTCAGCTTTAACCGTGGCTGGGACGCTAACAGCTAATGGAAACGTAAACCTAGGCAATTCATCGGGAGACGACTTAACAGTTACGGCAAGCCTTGCTAGTTCACTTCCGATTAAAACAACGGCAAGCTATGACATTGGATCAGCTACTTTAGGCCTTCGCGCTCTTTATTTAGGGCTTTCGACGTTTACGACTAAACTAGCGACCGCTGCAACATCGACTTACACGTTCACGCTCCCCGTGGCTGTGCCTGCAAATACAAAATCGATCATGACTTTTGATGCATCGGCAAATGCGACTTTTGAGCACCGAAGCATTATTACAACCGTTGCAAAGGTTTTCGCTGATTCGCCATATACGGCGTTACAAACTGATCAAACAATTTTCTGCGACGCTACAAGCGGAGCAATCACGGTTAACTTGCCAGCCGCAGCCTCTAGCACTGGCAAGGTGTTAACAATTAAGAAAACTGATAGTTCAACCAACGCGATCACTCTTGACGGTAACGCCAGTGAAACAATCGACGGCGCGACAACTACAACGCTCAACACTCAGTATGAAAGCGTTAAAATCGTTTGTGACGGTTCCAACTGGTATATTGAAAAACGGCATATCCCTTCATTGTGGACGGCGTACACTCCGACAGGGACTTGGAGTTCTAACTCCACCTATACCGGTTTTTGGAAGCGCGTGGGCGATTCTGTTTTGCTGGTAATGAAAGTAGCTCTTGGGGGGGCTCCAACAACGGCAACGCTGACAATTAACCTTCCAACCAGCTTCACAATTGACACCGCAAAAATGGTGGGTGCGTCTGCTGAAAATACCTCGATTGGCCAGGGCACCGTTTTTGATTCGAGTGCTAGTCAAAGATTCCCGATCACGCTCCGATATAGTTCAACAACAGCCGTCCAGCCTTTCTCTCAGCGCATTTCAGGGTCGGACGTTGCAGACGGCCAAAACATATCCCAAGCATTGCCAATGACATTTGCCACGGGCGACGCGGTTTATGTGCAGACTCACTTGCTGCCGATTGTTGGATGGAACGGATAAATGGAAATTCCCAAAGAAATTCTTTGGAGCATAGCAGGCTTACTAGGCCCTATTGGAATTAGCGTGATTCGACTGATCTATCAGCTTCGCAAAGACGTTGATCATGCTTTCGTAAAGATCAGGGCACAGGAAATTGAGATTGCCCGACTGACATCAAGAAAAACAAAAGGGGGATGAATGGCGTTTATAAAGGAATACGGTGTGCAGCTTTTGGGTTTTTTTGCCTACCAAGCTTTAGAGTTTTGGTTTGGTCGGACTGATAAAACTCCAGCAGGGTCATTCGGTGAGTTTGTTCTTTGGAAACTGAAACTTATTAAGCCTAAGGAAAATGAGATTCAATGAAGCTGCCTAGGCTCCCACAGGATGGCATCGCGCAGTTTCTAATCGAAGTGCTGTGGCCAATCGTTAAGGCGTTTCTAAAAGACACTAAGGCACGTTCCATTGCTCAAACGTGGGCCCAGGCCAAGACGCCAGAGGAAAAATCCGATGCGCTTAAAAAGCTTGCTGATCATCAAAACGGTCGCTCTTAGCGCGTGCTCAACAGCGCTGGTTGACCCAGGCCCTAAGCGGCTCGTTACGCCGTGTTTATTTGATTTTGTTAATCAGCGCTTTGAATGCTCTAGCGGCTCAAGAACGCCCACGTTTTATCTGCCAGCGTCCGAATCGGCTGACATTATTTGTTATCCAGCATCAAACATCCCCGATCTATTGAGGTGAATACGTGAACACTAAAGAAATCGTAGATAAGATAGCGCCCGAGTATGGCTTAGATCCGGATTTAGTTATGGCGTTTATTCAAATTGAATCAGGCGGGAAAAACTGGGCATGTAGATATGAGCCTTATTGGAAGTATTTTAAAGACGTTCCAATCTGGGCAAAGGCGCTTTCGCAGACCGAAGACACAGAGAAAACGCAGCAAGCTACAAGCTTCGGCCCCATGCAGGTTATGGGAACCGTTGCTAGGGAGCTAGGCTTTAAGGGCTACTTAACCCAACTCAGTATCACGGAAGTGGGGATCAGGTGCGGTTGCCTTAAACTTCAACAGCTATTTAAAAAATACGATAAGCAAGACGACGTGATTTCTAGTTACAACCAAGGGAACAACCGGAAGTCTGTTAGTGGGAAATATATGAATCAATCTTACGTCGATAAAATCAACGCCGCGCTAAAGTCTGTTAAATCGAACTAGCCAAAACGCAGCAAATTGCGCGTTGTTTTATTTTAAATTTGCCCGATAGTTGGACCAGGATTTAAAGGGGCAAAATTTAATGACAGCAATTTACGTTCTATCGGTTCTACTCGCGTGTTCTATTGCTATAAGCATCACGCTATATCTAAGATTAAAAAATCACGTTAAACGACCATCGCCAACTCTCGACGCTAAAGATCTAATCCATGACATTACAAAACATGGATCGGCACTGGTGCGCATACACGTGCTGGACCCCGAAGGGCTCTTTATTAGTAAAGCTGGGCGTTAATCGATGGCTAAATATCTAGTCATTGGTGGAACGGGTACGCTTGGAAAAGCGTTCATTGAAAAAGCAGTTTCTCACGGTCATGCGGTTACATGCTTTTCCAGGTGTGAGTTAAAGCAAAAAGAATTGCAGGCTTCGGTAAAGGGCCAAGTTAAGTGCGTAATTGGCGACGTTCGCGACCGTGACGCCGTCATGCGTGTCACTCGTGGTTTTGATTCTGTGTTCTTATTTGCGGCTCTAAAGCACGTTGATACGTTGGAATTCAATCCCGAGGAAGCGTTTAAGACTAACGTGATCGGAACGGTAAACGCTCTTGATGCTGCTGAGCAGAATGGCGTTAAGAACTTTGTATTTTCATCGACTGATAAAGCGGTAGATCCAGTTAACGCCTATGGGTATTCAAAGGCCCTAGCTGAGAAAATAATCCAAGCGCGCACCGGACCATGCACGTATAAAGTTTATCGCTGGGGGAACGTGATTAGTTCTAGGGGTTCAGTAATCCCAATGTTTATTGAACAACTTAAAAAATCAAACGAAGTCAGGCTAACGGACACTTCCATGACTAGGTTTTTAATTAAGATCCATGAAGTCGTAAACTTCATTTTTGATACCTTTGAATTAGGTACATCAAATGAAATTCTAATTCCAAGTATTAAAGCCGCGTCGATTCAGCAGCTAGTCCGGGTCATTGCATCTCTACTTGGGGTTAAAAACTACAAAACCAATATCATGGGCATTAGACCTGGCGAAAAACTCCATGAAACGCTGGTAAGCGCGCATATCGGCGCTGTTGAATCGTGTGATCCGAAGTATGCCTTTACTGACTCAGAACTAGCCGACTACCTAGCTCCCATCATCCTCGGGGAAAGCATCAAACCGCGTGAGCAGTTCGTCCCTAAGATTCTTGAGGCTCGTTACTCATGAAAGTTTTATTAGTTGGTGCACTTGGAAACATGGGTAGCCGTTACATGGCAATCCTTAAGCATCTAGGTGTGGATTACTCAATTTACGATTCGCAGATGAGAATGTCGATTGATTCAGCGGCCCAAGGGTGTGATCGGGCTATGATTGCTACGCCTACAATTGCGCATCCGCAATCAATTCGCGAAGTGATTCGGGTGCTCCCAGGGAAACCGATTCTCTGTGAAAAACCAATCACCACAAATATAGAACAGCTTTCGGAAGTCATAAAAGAGTGCCAGGCAGCTAAGTCAGACCTGCGCGTGGTGTATCAGTATAAGAAGGCCTACATCGACGATTTTAACCACGGGCCGACTCACTATAACTTTTACCGTCATGGTGGGGATGGCCTGCAATGGGACTGCATCCAGATTATCGGGCTTGCTCGTGGGCTAGTTACGCTTAGAGAGGACAGTCCGATTTGGGACTGTGTGATCAATGGCCAGCGCCTAAACATCGGCGATATGGACCGGGCCTACGTTTCATACGTTGCCGATTGGCTTCATAACCCAGAACTCTGCGTTGGAGTAAATGACATCTTAGCTATCCATAAAAAGGTTAAGGAGTTTGTGCATGACCGGGGTTAAACGCGTTGCAATTGGGATTCAGGCACGGTCAACGTCAACTCGTTTTCCCTCAAAGGTCATGGCCGATATCTGCGGGAAACCGATGCTCCAATGGGTAATTGATGCGGCCCGCGATGCTGCGACGTATATCAATCGCTCTGGCTACGTGAAAAATATTATCGAAGTTGCTTTACTCATCCCTAATGGCGATCCCATTAAAGACGTGTTCGAAAACAAAGTGCGCGTGATTGAAGGCGATGAGCATGACGTATTGTCTCGGTTTAAGAATATGGCCGATGTAATGAACGCTGATTACATCGTGCGCGTTACGGGCGACTGCCCGTTAATTCCTAGTCCCGTCATCACAAAATCAATCAACGTCGCAGTTAAAAATAGCATCGATTACGTTTCAAATGTAGATGAACGCCTACGCGTTTCGTTTGATGGTATGGACTGCGAAGTTATTTCTAGGCGTTTACTTGAATATGTAAACGTTGCAGCGCTTGACCCATATGATCGTGAGCATGTGACGACGTTTATTAGGCGCCCAGGGCTCCCAGCGGGTTTCACGATTGCGCATATCGTGGGTTACATCGACCTAGCAGGTATGAAACTTTCCGTTGATACCGAAGACGATTTAGACCGCGTTCGGGCCCAAAAAGAAAAAATCATTGAAGCGCTTAAGAAGGCAGAGGTGTTGAGTGGAAACCGCAGTATTCACCGGTTCTAAAAAACACAAGGTTTCCGGGTCCCGCGTGGACTTGGAATATAGAAAGCGCGCCGAAGCCGTAATTGCTCATTCAGCTCTTACAAATTCGAAGCGTCCCGAGTGCTTTGTTAACGGCTTTTATCCAACGCACTTCACTGGTGGGAATGGCGTTTGCCTAACTGATACCAGGAATAACAAGTACACCGATTTTATCTGTGGTCTTGGATCTAACCTATTAGGCTACGGCCACACCTTGACTGTTGATGCAGCAATCCAGGCGTTAAAGCGTGGTCCGACGCTGTCGTTTTCCAGCACTGTGGAAGTTGAGCTAGCCGAGAAAATTATAGAAATTATGCCTTTTATTCAAAAGGTACGTTTCTTAAAATCAGGGTCCGAAGGCTGCGCAGCTTCCGTTCGTATCGCGCGCGCTTTCACTGGACGAAACGTTATATTGTCAGAGGGCTATCACGGCTTTCATGACGAATTTACTTCTTTGACCCCGCCAGCCAACGGCGTACCCCCGCACCTGTTTATCAAGCCATTATCCCCCGATTTGATAGATGAGACTGTGGGGGGGGTCATTTTAGAGCCGATCATGACTGATATGTCAGATGAGCGGATAAAATGGCTTAGAGATATTCGCGAACGCTGCACCAAGGTGGGAGCACTGCTAATTTTCGATGAGACGATAACAGCGCTACGTTTTCCTAGGTTCTGCGTTGCAAATTACCTAGGTATTGAACCTGACTTGATTGTTTTCGGTAAAGCGTTAGCCAACGGGATGCCTATTTCCTGCGTTGGTGGCCGAGGTGACGCGATGAACTCAGATTACTTTGTGTCGTCAACTTTTGCCGGTGAAACAGCTTCGTTATCAGCGGCTCTCGCATGCCTTAAAGCCCTTCAAAAGAGCTACGACATAAACCACCTATGGAGTGCGGGCAGTCGCTTCCAGGCGCGTTTTAATGAGCTATCAGAGCACGTCAAAATAGAGGGCTACCCCACACGTGGAGTGCTTAAGGGTGAAGACCTTCCAAAGGCTCTTTTTATGCAAGAATCCTGTAGGGCTGGACTCCTTTTCGGAGCGTCTTGGTTCTATGCGTTTCCACATATCGACTTAGAGGACCAAATATTGGCCATTTTAAAAGACGTGTTTTTCAGACTGAATTCATCAAACATCAAACTCGAAGGCGCTTTACCTAAAAAGCCCATCGCACAAACTATCCGTGAAAGGAAATCAGCATGACATTTGCCGAAACAATTTTAGACTTCGAAACGAAACAAGCGGTGATTATCGAAAAAAGCGCTGATCTTGAACGCCTCATGCAGGAGTACAAGGCTGAGCTTAAGGCTAAATTCGGAATTACCGACGGCGAGAAAATGAACGTCCTCGATGTAATTAAAGCCATGGCAAAAGTTAAGGACCTACTTTGATAGACTTTGGCCAGGGGGTTACTCTTGGACCTGTTAACTCTTTCCATGGCGAGACTATGCGCGCTTGGCGTAATGACGTGCGCGTGCGTAGCTGGTGCAGGCAGGTGGGCGTTATTTCAGACACGGAGCAAATTCGGTGGATGAATGGTCTAGGGACGGACCCAGCTATCCGAATGTTTTCCGTGGTGGACCCAGTGGGAACTTTTGTTGGGGTTGCTGGGCTTACCTCAATCGACCTAGTTAACCGTCGGGCTGAATTCTCGCTTTATATCGCGCCAAGCGAGCAGGGTCGCGGCCTAGGTAAACACGCACTGAAAACGCTATGCCTATTTGGCTTTGAGGAATTGGGGCTTAATTCTATTTGGGGTGAGAGTTTCGACGGTAATCCCGCTATCAAAATTTTCACAGATGTTGGGTTTGTCAAAGAAGGCGTGAGGCGTGACTTCTATTTCAAAGGCGGCGTGTTTGTGGATGCAGTCTTGGTTTCCATTCAAAGGCATGAGCTAAAGCTATGACCTTGGGGCTGGTACTGGGGATTCTAATTGGGATCGCTATATCAGCGGTATGGAACCTTATTTTAAGGGTAATTGTACGTACTGTGCCTGGTATCCATGGTGAAGTTGACGCTGCTCCCGTGGTCCGAATTGGGCCCTTCTTAGGTAAAAAAGATTCAGTCAAACGTAAGCCAAAGAGCCATACCGATGAAGAGGTGTGGAAGCGGGAAAATACAATTTAGGGGTTGAACTGTACTTTGGTGCATCGGTAGGCATACGTAAAAGTTTCGTCCGGCGACGTATACGTGATGTTGGCATTAAAGCCATCTGGTGAACCTGGGTTAATGTAATCAATATTAAAACTTGTCGAAGCTGATTGGTTTTCAATAACCACATTTATGCAAGTGGGCCGCGTCCAAGTCCGTTCGCAACTCTGAAAAATTTCACCATTATCGTCATACGCACCGGCACATGCCGTGCCGTCTGAATAGATGCCAAATTTAAGCAACGCATGCCCCGAAGTTGTAGCTTCGCACTCGTGCAGAATTGAGTATTCTGCAACTGGATCGGTTAAAATATCACTTTGAGGCACTTCGCACGATTCAAAATTTTGGGCAACGTCCGCCGCTTTACATCCATGAAGCAAAATCACCGCTAAAATAAGTTGTAGTCTCATAAGTAAAGTGTGACAGATTTTTTTCGCGCGTAGATATTTATAAACTAAATAAGTTCTATTTGTTTTCCGAGACTATCAATTCAACGTCCTCCAATGTTGGATCTAAAATTTCTAAAGGAGATGTAATGAACCCCGCTCGCAAATTTGCTGAACCAGACGAATGCATTGAAACCATGTCATTAAGATTTTTTAAAAGAATTCTCAGAGCTGTTAGGATTTCTAAAGAACCTATTCACTGCCCGTCTTGCGCACATTCTTTTTCGATGGACGAGCATTTATCTCGCGTTCGAATTCGTTTGCAAGATTCTCAAGTTCAGGTAGCAGATGCCCAGAAGGCTTCCGAGGAAGCGCAGATTCTAAAACTGTGGCGGGATTCTTAAGCTCCGCCATTTCCTGTTGAAGTTTATAGATAGCGTCCCAGACTTTTGCAGGTGGGGGCGCTATCGCATGGGCTTGTTTAGAATCCCAAATGGCGCGTTCTTGGGGGCTCGCAATTAGGTAGGACGGTGAAACGCCCAACGCCTTGGCGATGCTCACAATCGTTGACAGCCTAACGTCTTTAACGCCTTTTAAAGCTCCATTAATAGCTGCCGGGGTCAGCCCCGAGGCCCTCGCTAATTCGCGTTCACTCCAATTGCGGATTTTTAACTGACTAGATACAAATAAGGTTAAAAATTCCATGGTGTTATTGGACATAACGCGCCTTGGTGATCTTTAACGTTGACAGAGTGACTGTTTCCGTAGATATTGAGTTTATGAGGTTCAACGTAGAGCGCGCCATGTCCCTAGTTGAAGCCAGCCCATTAAAACGGGCGGCCATTGCCAACGCATGTGGGGTTAAAGTCGAAACCCTCACAAAATACCTCAATGGGCATACTGATCCTAGTCGCCCTGTAGTCATGCATCTCGCACGAGTTTTAGAAGTCGTTGAAGCTGAGCTTTGGATCGAAGGCTCACACGTCAAGGAAGCTGTTTAACTTCCTTCGAGTAGTACCACTCACACCCCGTGTCAAAAACAATACGGTTTGGAGGTCCACATGATTGGCTTTAAATCTCAGCAACTCGCAGAAAACTATGTTTTCTCGATCCGCCATCGGGATGAAAACGGCTCTCAGTGGCTCCTTAAAGTCCCATCCGCGCAGGGTGCATTTGATTTAGAGATTAACGGCTATTTCTTGCACGATTCAAAGACTCCCAAACTTTCGAGTTGGGACTTGTTCACGTTCCACAAATCAAACGGCATGGAAGCGACCGCCGAAGTTATCGAAAATCTCATCGGCCACAATTGCCGCGACCGTGCGACCGAAGTTCTAGACAACGTTTTATCCCCAATCATGGAAGCTGATTACGAGCTGTGGCTTGAGGAAATGGAAGCGCACGAGCGTGGAGACGCGAAAGAATCCACCCTACAAAATCTTGCCTTCGAGAAATCGGTTGGGTTCTAATGAAAAACCTACTCCCTTTACTCATCCTCGGCGCTTGTGGCACTGGACCCACAGCACCCCAGCCAACCGTCGTAATTATCGGTGATTCGATTTCAGACGGCTATACGCCTTTCGTTAAATCAACGCTCGATGGTTACGCTATTGTGTCACGCATCCCTGACAACGCCCGCAATACCGCCTACACTTTGGAAAATTTAGATACCTGGATTCCTAACCACGTTGATTTGATTACGTGGAATAATGGCCTCTGGGACTGTAATCGCGGCTTCGATAACTGGTTTACTGAACCAAGCGTCTATGAAGAAAATCTTAGACTTTTGGCTGAGCGAATCACTGTTAAAGCTGACAAGGTGATTTTCTTCACTACGACTGAGATTGACTCTGACAATCCCGGTCCTGGTGGTCGCGTTCGCGGGTGTGAAGTTGAGCGCAATGAAATTGCTAAACGCGTGCTGCCTGAATACGGCATTACGGTTTACGACTTGTACCCGATTTCAATCACAAATACCGGGCACCATTTACCCAACGACGACGTGCATTTTTCAAATGAGGGATCAAATCTCTTAAGTGATTTTGTCGTAAGCTCTATTCTTCAAACTTTGGGAGTCAAATGAAACATTTTCCGAAGCTCATGACTCGCGCGGAGCAGATAAACCAAGAACTAATGGAGGCTAGCGAAATGAATCCTGGGCTTGTGAAAATTGGTGACGATTTTGTTTCGGCCGTAAGCGGGCTTTTAAATCCCCGCGCCAACGCCTACGAGCAGGATTTGCTTAAGCGATTCCCCGGCTCCGAATGGCAGTATCAATGCACGTCATGCGGTGAGCAGATAGATGAGGACCATGATTATTGCTCCCCATGCGATCAGCGCGGCGGTGAGAACGTTCTAGTTGATGAGCATGGCGAGCAAATCGACACAGCTAACTACGGAGTGAATACGTTTCACGAGTTAGTCGCGGCTTGTGAAGTGTATTTTGAGCATTTGGAAAAAGTGCTTGAAAGACCAGCAATGCAAAAAGTTATCGACGAACATGGAAATGAAGCTTGTCGGATTGTACGTGGCGGAACCCGTGCGGCTGGGCAAACTCTTAAAGACGTTTTGCGTAGGGCGAAATCATGAGCCGCATGAAGAATGCTGTCATGAGAACGCACAAAAATCCCGTCGAGGACACAGACGGCTGCCATTACGGATGTTGGTTTGGTGGACGTTGCATGGGCGCAGCCCGTGAGGACGTGTTGGGGTTTCTAGCCGCTGAATACAAGAAAGATTACGAGCGCAAGTTGGAGAATCTCACGCGCGCGCCTAACTGGCATTTGAATGAGGAATTAGCTGACATGTTTGATGATGGTTACAATGGCCCGACTCACGTTAGCATTGACGACGTTGATGCTAAGTGCAGGCTTGAAGCCATGGCTGAACAGCTACAAAGCGATCCAGAAGCCGTAAAAAAGGCTGCGTTTTTCCCGCATCGTATGACCCGCGCAGAGAAGGAGGCTGGCGAATGAGCGACCTAAAACAACTTATCCAAATGAGCACTGAGATTGAAACTTCGGCAATTGACGGCATCGAACAGGAGCCGCTGAATATCGAGCTTTCCAATCCTGATTCTGTGGAAGCCTACCAGTTTATCTCGCAAAACCTTGAGCAACGTTCTGAATACTACAAAGCCCAAGCCGACGAACTCTACAAAATCGCTAAGACGATTGAAAACGTATCCAAGCGCTACGACGCCTTTGTAAAAAAAGTAATGGTCGATTCAGGTGTGGACGAAATCCACGGCAAAACCTTTCGATTCAAACTCACTTCCGTGAAACCTAAGATGGTTGTGGACGATGAAGCCGCGCTAATGGCGACCTACTCCAAAACTAAAACCGAAGTCGTCTTAGATAAAGAACGGGCAAAACAGGATTTAGAACTAGGCGTTCCGGTAGACGGCGCCCACCTTGAGCAATCTTATTCGCTTCGGAAGTATCCGATTAAGGGGCTAAAATGAAATCAGAGCAAATAAACGAACTCGCTGCGGCACTTGCTAAGGCTCAATCTGAAATGCTCCCGGCATTCAAGGATTCTGCCAACCCGTTTTTTAAATCCAAGTACGCAGATCTGGCGTCCGTTTGGGATGCGTGTCGAGGGCCCTTAACTAAGCATGGCCTATCTGTTGTTCAGGTTATGGATCGCCAAGACGGCCAGTTAATTCTTAAAACTTCGCTGATTCACTCAAGCGGACAGTGGATTGATTCTATTGCTCCCGTGGTGCCTGTTAAGAACGACCCCCAGGGCGTTGGATCGGCGCTAACCTACATGCGTCGGTATTCGCTCGCCGCTATTGTTGGAGTCTACCAGGACGACGATGACGGCAACGCTGCGTCCGGCAATCGCCACCAACAAACTCAGATGAAAGTTGTAGATCAGGTCAAGGAAGCGTTTCCGAGCGCAGAACTCGTAAGCGACGCTCAAAGTCTCGCTTCATATAAAATCCCATTCGGAAAATTCAAGGGAATGGCTCTTGAGGCAGTCGAGATTAAAGAGCTTCAAAGCTACGTTGAGTTTATCGAGAAATCAGCGAAGGCAGATAAAAAGCCCATTCAAGGCCAGGTTGCGGAATTCATACGCGCAGTTCAAGGTTACGCTCAAGAATTGAAAGACGAAGTTTAATTCGCGGTAGGGCCTGGGGAGGCCCGCGATTCATGGAGGACAATTGAAAAAAATTACCGAACTCAAAGAAGGCGAGTTACTCACACTCGATTCAGCGGCGGCTTTCGTTAAGCAAATGGATGAAACGCTTGAGCAGGCAAAACGCCGATTACGTCGGTGGCGCGACCTGTATCCACAGAATCCCGATAAATACCCTAAGTCAGCTAAGATTGGCGGAACGGTTTATTATCTCAAGTCACACCTAATTGATTTCCTAAATCGGGAGTTCAATAAGGCGTCATGACTTTAGAAGCCACCAAGGACCGCGAAATCAAACTAGATACCCGCACGGGGCTTTACTACTACCGTGGCACCCCTATTCGCGGCTTTGGTGAAAAGAAATACCCGCTTGGCGTTAGGACCTTTGGCGCAGCGGTAATGGCTAAAAAAGATTTACTACT
>TARA_R110000868_G_scaffold81659_1_pt1 | contig 21083 bp, 16 predicted proteins | sample TARA_R110000868 | Tara Oceans TARA_R110000868 (sample SAMEA4397489) | marine metagenome | biome: Polar Biome; feature: [SRF] surface water layer (ENVO:00010504); material: water (ENVO:00002006), including particulate matter (ENVO:01000060) such as... | depth 5 m | reverse complement strand
TCTAAATGCTTCACTGTTGTTATCAGGAATTGTAAAATCTGTATCCCCTATTACAGTAAATGTATCAACATCTACTTCGTTACCAAATACAATACTACCACCAACTGTAAAGCCGCCGGCAACATATAAACTTCCGCCAATGCCAACACCGCCGATTACAATCAATGCTCCAGTGGAACTATCTGTACTAGCAGTTGCATTATTAATTTTTACAATAGGTGTATCAAATACTGCTTCTTCACTACCGTCAGTAGTTGTTAATTTAAAATAACTGTTACTACCTTCGAGTACTTCAAATGCTTGTACTGTGTTGTCCCAAACATTAAACACTGCATTAGCATTTGCTGTAAATGTATCAACTACACTATCAAGTGTACCAAATGTTGCATTGCCTGTTGCAGTTAAATCGCCTTCAAATAATGCGTTGTTATATCCTCTAATATTACCGCGCACATTTAAGTTTTTCTCAATGCCAACACCACCATCGACAATAAGCTGACCGTTGTCAGGACTTGTTGACTGTGTTGTACCTTCAATCCAAACCTTAGTTATTGTAGGATCAATTAACAACTCAGAAGTACTCAGTGCCATACGCTCAAAACCGTCGGTAACAAAACTTAGTATATTTTCGTTAGCACCTGGGGCGCTTTCTGGTGTAATATAAGTGTTGCCATCGACATCGCGTACACCGCCTAAGCTGTTCCAAGCAATACCGTCGTATCCTTCAAACTGTCCAAGAGTAGTATTAAAACGTATATAACCTTGATCCGGTGTAAGACCTCTTTCGCCAATGTTACCAGTTGGAATTTTCATGTTGTAAACACTAGTAAACTCAATGTAATCGTTAGCTACAGTAAAGTTACCTGGAATAATTCCCGAACTACCAATATTAATTTCGGTTGCAGCACCAAATGCATTAATACTGCCAGCAGCATTATTAAACAAACTTAGTGATCCACTGCTTGTACTAATAATTGTACCTTCAAAGTACAGATCGCCGCCAATACTTACATTTTTAGCAATGCCAACACCGCCTGCAACTACTAGTGCTCCAGTATTAAGTGTACCTGATTGTGATTGTGTTGTGTTATCAATCTCAATTCTTGGTTGGCCGCCAAATGTAACTCTTTCGGTACCTTGACGTGTGTCAACACTAATATAATCTTCAGTACCTTGAGTTACGTTAAATGCTTGTTGTACTTCATCTGGTATAGTTAAATTAAAGTCGCCAATAATAGTAACGTCACCGGTAATATCAGCAGTGCCATCAAGTATAAGATCGTTTCTAATATTAGTTGTACCAATTGTAGCACCGATAGTAATATCAGTTGCACCTGTTGCAAAATTAACTACGTTAGCATTATCTGCAATCAAGTCAAATGTTGAACTAATAGTTGATATTTCGCCGCCATCGACTGCAATGTTAGTTTCAAATGTAACATCGCCTTCTACTGTACCACCTGTTAGTTTATTTAGGTATCTATTTTCTACATAAGAAACTACAGCAGTCTGGGTTGGAACAGTGTTCTGATCAGGACTACCTGTACTTGAAGACATGTTTGTACTAGTACTAACTTCTTTAAGTTCAACACCAACTGGAATACCGTCTCGTTGGAAGGGTCCAATACTACTAATACCACTTAGATTAATTTCGTTTGCATTAAGTGTAATAGCACCGGTAAGCGCATTAACTTGGAAGAAGTTACCAACTTTGAAGTTACCAATTTGGTCAACTGTACCGCCGGCAAATACTTTACCAATATTTGATTCAATATATTCGTTGGCCGGAATTGGAGTACCTCCAAAGAATGGAAGTGCATTGTATGTAATGCCTGCACCAACATATTCAAACGCATGTCCTGCTGTACTAACAGTTGATACGTTTTGCATATTACCTATTGTACCGTCAACAACTGCAACAACACCTGGAAATAATGTAAGCTCGGCTACACCGCCAAATTCTAAGTTTAATGCTCTAATAGATGCTTCTTCAATAGCATCTAAGTCATTTAATATAAGAACTCTTTTTGCATTTAATAAAGAATCTGCATAGCTAGTATAATCGTGATCTATTTCAGTTGGAAGAGCAGCATCGCCGCCTTGTACAACTTCTGAAATTTTTTCTACTATTGTAAAGATATAAGACCCGGCATTACTACTACCGTTAGTTGCGCTTATAACTTGCGATAAAATATTTCCGTCACTTAGTGTTACTGTTTGGTTTTGAGCAACTTTGCTTAATGTATCTGCAAGATACTTAAGAGCGTACTCAGTTACTGCTATTTGATCTACTGTACCAACTACTGCATTTGCTAGTATTGCACCGTTATAATATGCTTCTCCTGCACGTCGAGTTTGTTTATTACCGCCGTACATCATATCGTAAAGTGCAGCATCGATAATATATCCAGTATCTCTAGCACATTTTTCTTGATTAAATGTAAATCCAATAATGTTATTACTGATATAATCAATAACATCTTGCTGATAAGTTACACTATTTGTTAGTATTACATTTGCTGCTTCAATTACCGCTGCACTTACCCATGTATAATCTGGGTTTGAGTTTGAAGGAGTTGTTCCTAATCCTAACTCGTCAGTTATTGCTGTAATTAGTATATTGTACAATCCTTCAGAAATTGTACTTTCAGTTGATGTACCAAATCCGCTAACCAAACTCTGTGTTTCGATATTACCAACAGATGGAGTTACACTTGCGCCTTCGATTACTAAAGTCGATACATCTCTTAAATGCTCAATAGCGGCCGCAGTTTCAATTTCTTGACCTATAATAGTTGAAATACCATCGTCAAAATATGCTCTAGTCGAGATTAATATACTTCTATTACCACTATATAATAAATCGTGTGTTATAGCATCAACAAGATAGCCGGTGTCTCTTGCACACTTAGTTTCGTTATAACTTAGTCCATTATAGTTTGTGTTAATGTAGTTGATAACTTCTTGTACTAAATCAGCGCCTGAACTGTCGCCTGATGCTACTATTAAATCTCTAGCATCTGTGTAAGCACTTGATACCCAAGCCAAGCTGTAATCTTCATCAGCTGGTAAGTTGTCAATATTTCCTGCAACAAGTGCATTAATAATAATATCCATTAAACCAGATACTTCGTCTGCTTCGGTTGAACTAGCAGCCGTTCCGGCGGTGTCCTGTGACTCGACATTGGCTGCTGTTTTTGTTACAGGTGCTTCAATTACAATATCGCCTAGTAAGTCTTCAAGACGTCTGTATGCTGCTACTGTTGCAGCTAGTTCGCCTTCAGGCAATACACTTGCTGTACCTTCAAAGTATAGTTTAGCAGATTGTTTAGTAGCAATATTACCGCCGTACTGTACGTCTGTTGAAATAGCGTCAACAATATATCCAACATCTCTTTCGCAAGTTGCTACATTATAACTTAGTAGCGGATAGTTATCTGCAATCCATGCTGTAATTTCAGCAATAATAAATGTTTTATTTGCTTGTAGCTGTTCACGAGCATATAGTTTGTTTGTATCAACACTAGGATCTGACCAAGTTAATGCATCAGCACTACCTGTGCCATTTTGTAAAATATCAATAATTTCGTCAAATGCTGCATTTGATCTAGTTAGTGCCGAAGAATATGCAGCAATTAATAATGCAACTTGTGATTTTAAATGTGTAATTGCACCAACAGTTTCAACAAGTTGATTATCAATTACGCCAGACGCATTAGCATTTCTGTATGCTAATCCTGCTGTTACTGCAAAGTAGTTAGTTCCAAGAGTTAAATCCCAACCTACTGCATCTAGTATTAAAGCAGTATCTCTTGCACATTTTGCAGCATCGTATACAAAGTAGTTATCATTAATCCATGCAATAGTTTCTGCTACTAAAAAGTCTTTGTTATCTTGTAACTGTCTTGCTGCATCAATACGTTGTTGACTTGCAGTGCCTGGTGCAGGATATGTTGTACCTTCGCTTGGTAATGTACCATATTCAACAACTTGTAAGAATGTATCAAATACATCTGTACATCTAGTTGTTGCAGTTAAACTAGCAGAAACAGCATCTAGTGCTAATGTTTTTAAATATCTCAATGCTAGTAAAGTTGCAGGAAGTTGTTTAGCATCAACTACACTAGCAGTGCCTCTTCTATATGCTAGACCCGCTACAATAGAATTATGATTAGTGCCTAGTTTAATATCTCTTGCAACTGCATCTAATATTAAATCAACATCTCGTTTACATTTTGTTCTATCATATGTAAAGTTTGGATATGTTGCAAGTATATAATCAGTTATTTCAGTAGCAAAGTTATTTCTTTGTGCAAAAATTGCAGCATGTGCAGTTTGTAGTTCTGCTTCTGCCCAAAGTATACTTGGATATTCTACTTCAACTAGATTGTCTAAATTTCCATCATCAATAACGTCAATAATATATTGAAGAAGTTCGTTGGCAGAGTCTGATTCAACTCCAGTTCCTATACTGTATGTTGAAGTATCTTGAGTTTCTAAGTTTCCTGCAGATTTGCTTAGTGGTATTCCTTGAATTACAAATTCACAAACTAGTTGTAATCTAGTGTATGCTGCCGAAGTAGCTAATACTTCGGTTGCATCTGAACCTAATTGTGCAATAACTCCTACATAATATGCTTGTGCAGCAGCTCTAGTCTGACTGTTGCCACCGTAAAGAATATCGTATGACAATGCATCAACTATGTAACCTACATCTCTTGCACAGCTTGCAGTAGGATAATCGAGTGCTGGGTAAGATGTAGTTATCCAAGCTATAATTTCCGCTTTGATAAATTCTTTGTTAATTTGTAATTGATTTTTTGCGTTTGTTCTTTGTGCTAATCCGCCAGTTGGACTTGGTAGTACTAACGGATATGCATCAGTAATATCTACATTATTAATTACGTCAGTAACTATGTCAACTATTTCGTCAAGTGCAGCACCGGCTCTTGTATTAGCAGTAGCATAAGAACTTACAGAACTTAATGATTGAATTTTGCTTTTAAGTTGAGCAAGTGTGTCAAGAGTGATAGCAGATTGATCATCAATTACTCTTGAAGCATTTGCTCTAGCATATCCAGTTCCCGAATATACAGCGTTAAAATTAGTACCAAATGCTACATCGTATGCTGTGCCAACTGTTATTAAATTAATGTCACGTTCACACTTGTCTTGATTATAAGACAAGTTGGTAAATTGGTCAAGAATATATTTGTTAACTTCTTCAATAATAAATTCTCTGTTAGTAAGTATGTTGTCTTTTGCTGCAACATATCCACTATCAACAACAGCATCGTTCCAAAAAATATCTGGTGCAGATGTACTATCGCCCTGATTTAGAATATTAATAACTTCAGCAAAACGTTCAATTATGTCGTAACGAGCTTCTAAGTTACCAGCATCACTATCTGGTATTCTTGCAAGCATTTCGTCTCTTGTTGCTTCAAGTGCATAAACTGTTGCTTCAAGTTGTTGTAATATAACTTTTTGAGCTCTGCTTCTTAAATAACTCTTACCTGCTGCAATAGCTTGATAGTTTGTTCCAAGTGCCATATCGCCTGCAATTGCATCAACTATGCGTCTTACATCTCGTCTACAAACTGCTTCGTTGTAAATAAAAGGCTGTGTTGTAACATTTGTTGCTGTTACATAATAATATGTGCTATCGCCTTCAAACTGTATTACAGATCCAACTTGCGGTTGGTCTCTTAATGAGTTAACTTCAATAATTCGATTAGTAACTAAGTTAGCAGTAGCAGCCGCTTCTGTAATAAACCCGCCGCCTACAAATGTAACTGCTGGTCTAAAATCATATCCACTACCGTTATCAATCATACTTAAAGCTACAAGTTTACCTGTAGCTGCGTCAATTGAAGCAACTGCGGTTGCTTGTACGCCCCCTGGAGTAGTTGGTGGTTCAATGTTAACAGCCGGAGCAGCAGTATAACCTGCACCTTGACTATTAACTGTAATACTACCTATGCTCGAATAGTAGTCTTGTACAGGTCTTGCAGTGGTATAGATTGTATCAAATAGTCCGTCGGCAATGATACCAAATGTACCAAAGTCACTAACTGAGTTTGAAATTGATAGGTATCCGCCGTTAGTGGCTAAGAACCCTGTACGACAAAAAACTGTAAAGCAACTAACAATTTGTGTATAACCAAAGTTAGTAATATGGAAACCAATACCACCTTGTGCAATTTGTGTAAACGCATCGCAAACCATCGAGAACACTAACGAACGCGGATCATATTCATTTCCGTCAACAAGCATACCGTTGCCGCCGCCAGTTTCGTTTACACGTTTTGCAAGAGGAACATCTGGATTATTGATAATAGGTCTTGATTCAGGTGCAACACCTTCTATCTGTACTGTTTCATAAGGAATAAATTCTGTACCATCATTTAACCAAGGTCCGTTAATGTTAGAGCAGTTTTGTACATATGGTGATGTAGTTACTAATGCACCTGGTTTAATTCTTACACACCATCCTGGATCTCTTAGTCCTCTAAAAGTAATCTGGAATATATAACAAGCATTATCTACAAAGAAAAAGTCTTCGGTAGGATTAAGTGGCCAAACTTGGCAGTTACGCAAACTGTCGCCGCGCACTGTTTGTCTTGGTTTTAACGTAATTGGATTATCTTCATAAAAGTCACCTGGTGCAAGTTTAATAGTTGCACCCTCTGGTGCTGCTTCAACCGCAGACTTGACTGTTTTTTTAGCTCTATCAGGGCTACCACCTAGTCCGTCGTTATCATCTGACCCTTGTAATGAAACATAATATATTAGTTCGTTAGTTGCGCCAGTAGCATTGCCAGTAACTTTTAAATCCCCATTAACTGTAACTATTCCACTCATTGGTGTAAGTTCAATGTTACCGTCATTAGTTATAACTAATTGGCGATCTTTAATTTTTCTTTCGTGTAATATTTGTTGCTTAATATATTTCATTATACTTCCAGATAGCTAATAGTTGCATTAAGTTTGTCTGAGTCAGGACTGATCATTACAATACGATCGCCTTCTTCTAAAATTAGTCTTTCAAGCGCAATTGTAAAAGTTTCTTGTGTTGGCATTTCGACATTGTTTAAAACTTTGTTTGTATCGCTTTTTACTCCACCGCTGCCTTGTATTACGTGCATATCAAAACTACTATCATTAACAGTGTTTGTACTTGTAGAGTAGTTGCTAACCAAGATAGTTGTGACGGCGTACTTTTTACCAGAAGGCACACTTAGTAAAGTTGTATCTGTTTCTAATATTTTTACACTATTAATTGCCATCGTTATTCCTTAAAATATAATACTGTAGAGTAATGCTTTGTTTCTACTAATCAGTTCATCGGTGGTACTATTTTCATTAATAAAGAAAATGCCAGTACCACCGTCAGCTTCTTCTTTTGCATATAGTTTTACACCGTCTGCAGGAGCAGTAGGATCTAAACTTTTTTCAAGTTCAACTGGATATCCTGTAAGTATCGAACCACTGCCATTTGCGTTTAATGTTAAGTTACCATTAATGTTTAGAGGAGAAATACTTGCATCTTCTATTTTGATTTCTTCAATGTTTGTTTGTGTACTAAACACTTCAACAACAGGTAACCCGTCAACTACAATAGTTGCTTTACTAGTTGGATCACCGCCTTCTGTATCAAATACATTAACACTAGTATTACCGTCCGGAGTTGGTGCTTTAATAGCATCTTGCCAGTTGTACAGATGGTAACTTCTTACATAATCAATAACTGATTGTATGTTAGGAAGAATGTCATTGTCGTAAGGATTTTGTAATCTATTAGCATTAGAACCGTTGAATGTTATATTACTACCAGTATACGGAAACACTTGTTTTTCGTAATCAGTTGTACCAGTAACACTAACAACTCCGGTTGTCTGTCCTGATAACAAATTTAGGTCATTACCTTCTCCAGAAATAATACTTGTTGTATATATACCTGCTAATTTGCCATCAGCATGTTCAGTTGTCCATGCACCAATGTTAGATAACACATTTCCGTTAAGATAAGTTGTTAAACTTTCATCATATAAAAATGCAGCATTTGTATAGCTACCTCTGTCAACAATGATACCAGCAGTTCCTAGCGTTATGCCTGCTCCGCTTTCACCACCGTTGACAGTAATAGTATTATCTGAAACTACAAGGTCTGATGATCCAACTGTTGTAGTTGTACCAGTGACATTTAAGTTACCATTGATATTTAATATGCCATTATCGCCACCGATGTCGATGGTCATTACACCATCGTCATTTAGTACTATTTTGTAGAGATCTACATTTAATCTATCAATTCTACTCGATGGCATAATTAGTTCCTATTAAAGTGCTGTTAAGATTAGTACGTTTGTAGACGAATCATTTTCTACATACCATGTGTACGCATTGTTATTAAAGTCATATGCTTTTTTACCTGATATCTTTTTGATGTATACTGCTTCGCCGCCGTTTGTATCAACAAATCCGCGTACTACCATTTCGCCATCTGCAACACCTGAACTGCCATCGTTGTCAACTAATTTGCAAACGCCAATGCCATTTGATGCTGAATATATTTTAAATCTGCGAGCACCTTTTTGTGATAGTATGAAAAGATTTGATGCTGCGCCATCTGCAATATCCATCTCTGCACCAACAATACGTGCTTTGTATACAGGAATGTTATATCCTTTTTCTTTAGTAGCTAAACTGGTTGTATCGATACCGTGTTGATCACGGCCGTCACCAGTATCAGGATAACCTGTAGTACTAGTAGTTGATCCTAGAGGACCGAAGTTTTTTCTTTTAAGTGGACGTCCCATTGTTTTCTCCTTTATGACGTTCTAGGTCTACGCGGCGGGTTTCCGCATAAGTATGTTTTAACACACTCTTGACTAAGTATTTATCCTTTTTGTAAAATTGGGTTATATTGCTATTTCTTCTAATCTACTAAAAATTTGCGATTGATTTTTTACATGATCGAAAAAGTGTTGTCTATTATATGTAATCTTTTCCCATAATTGTTTATACTTGTGTACAATATATTTCGTATTCTGTTCACTTAATACTTTTAAAAATGGAACAATGTTATCAGTGTTTGTTAAATCTAAATCTGAAATGTCGTTAAAGTCATTTACATAATCTTCAAATTTGTAATGTTTTAACATTTCAACATTTCCTCCAGGAGCATATGTTAAAAATGGTCTATATCCTAACATCGGTTTAAATGTTTTTTCATTCCAAAACCAACTATCCGAAGGATTGGGAGATGTTTCAGTAACAATATTTAAAAAGAATGTATTCCAGTTTTCCATTGGTCCAAATGTTAACGGATCATATGGACCCGGTACTATTCTATTTTTTAATATATCGTCTTGTTTAATTTTTCTCAAAGCAATTGTTTCCATTGATGCAAAAGATATGTAACCTTTATCTACTAATTCTGCTTTTCTTAAACTTTTAATTAATTCTTTTCTATGTTCGTGAGGTTTACCGTTGTAACTTAAAAAACTTTTTTGAAATAATTTTGGATTAGTATTAATGTCAATATTATAATTAAAATGTTTAGCAAACAACACTGCTAACGAATCGTAAAAGTATTTACTGTTTTTAATATATCCAACTGATATTGCATTATTAAATTTGTTTGTGTCAATAACATGTTCGTCCATTAAACAAAATGTTATTAGAAAATCATAGTTTATATTTTTAAGCATATTCTCAGCAAGTTCTTGTGTTAACCAAGATTCTCTCATAAAACATATTTTTTTATTAGGGTGTTTATTTTGAAATATTTTTGCTACACGAAATAAAAAATTATACTCGTCGTTTCTAATTGCATAACCGTTTGCTGATCCTGAATCTAAAAACTGTATACTCATTTTTTACGCAATGTTGCTACTACTGTTCTGCTACTACTTATTGTTTTTGTATAAACAACACGATCGCCTATTTTAAAATCATAATCAGTTTTATTAAAGTGTACATCAGTTCTTGTCTGTCCCCATGTGTCAGGTCTAATAATGCCTTTTAATCCAACAAATCTTTCAACTACGCCTGTGTATTCCATGTTAGTCTCCTCGCAGTTATTTACTCATTAAAAAAGGCCCCGAAGGGCCTTTTTCATTTTCTATGTATTCAACTATTAGCTGAATGATAGACTTGAAGTAGTTACGCCAACTAGACCTAGATAGTCAGCTGCGTTACCTAGCGACGAAGCAGTGTTTGTTAGTTCTACATAACCATAACGTGTCATGAAGCTAACTACTGGTTCGAATGTTGCAGGATCAAGAACAACACCACTTGACATCAATGGGATGTATGGGCAGTAGAATGCTGCTGCATCTGATTCACTAGCACCTTTGTAACCAACGATAACGTTGTCACTTGATGCGTATGTGTTAACATATACTTTCATTGCATTGTTTAGTGTACCAACCATTTTAGTGTTAGTTGGTGCTTCAAAAGTGCCTTCAGTAGTACGAGCAAACGCTGAAGTTGTAGCTGATTGTAGGATAGTTAGAACAGTTGGTGAAACAACAGCCCAGTTACCAGCACCACGACGAGTACGTTGTGCAATCAAGTTACTTACGCGGTTGATTTGAACTGCTAGAGCAGCATGTTCGTCACCAACGAAAGTAGCAGTACCACTTACACTAGTTTGGTCGTATGTTTCAACAGCCGAGCCAGCTAAAGTAGATAGACTACGTAGAACTTCTTGGTCAATTTCAGCAGTAATTTCTTGTGCTAGAGCAGCCATAATTTCTGCTTCAACATCGATACCATGCTGTGATTGTGCATCCTGAGCAGCTTCAAAAGTCCAACGAGCTGATAGCTTGCGTGACTTAGCTTCTACAGTTTGCTTCAAGATTTGGATACTTAGTCTGTTACCAGCTGAACCTTCTAGGGCAGCAGTAGCAGCAGCAGTATCTGAAGAAGTAATGTTACCTGAGTAACCTTCTGCAATCTTGAATGGTGATAGTGCTTCATCACCAGCAGTAACGTTTCCGCCAGCGTTGCCAGTAAATGCATCGCTATAACGTACACGTAGAGTGTGGATTTGACCAACTGGGCCAGTCATTGGCTGAACGCCAACCAACTCGTTAGCAATAACAGTTGGCATAACACGTCTGATCACTGGTAGGATCACACGATTTAGGGTTGATATATTTCCAGCAGCAGTGGCGCCTGTACTTGCACTCTCTGCCAAATACTTACGAGTATTCTCAAGAGTTGTAGCCATAACAGATCTCTTATTGCCTTGTAGGCCTTCGAGTAATGCACCTTTTGTCTCCTGCCAGCGACTTTCTAGTAGTTCCGACATTTTTATCTCCTTATTATAAACCAGCTAAACGCTTCAGATCAACCACGTTGTGATGAACTGCGTCTGCTTGAATCGAACTATGTGTTTTATTGCCTGTAACTTCTTTTGCCTCTGATAGGATTGCCTTCTGCTTTGCTGGCGAAGTACCGTCAATTACTGCCGGTATGTATTTGTCAAACGCAGAGCGTAGTTTTGCTGTCTGAACTGATTCCAGTAAGTCTGTCATAATACCTCTTTGGTCCTTACTTAAAGGTCCAACGAGCTCATTCATAATTCTTGTACGTTCTTGTGATTCTACCAAACGCTTAACTTCGGCATTTTTTGATTCAGCAAGTGTTTTTGCTTTTACTACAAATGACTTTGCTTCAGCAATTTGTTGATCTTTTGTACTAAGAATTTTTAATAATTTTGAAGTCTCTGATTTTTCATTAAGGTGTGAGTGCATATACTCAGAAGCAAATGCTTCAAAAATCTTACGACCAAAATCGTGTCTACGTGCTGTGTTAATATCTTCTTTAAGTTGTTTGATTTCACTACGTAAACCTTTTGCAACTGTTTCTGATACTGCCTTTGCACTTCTTTGAATAAAGTCACTTCTAACTTTAGCCAAGTGAGCTTTGCCTTCACGTACTAGACGTACTTTTGTTTCGGCAAGATCTTTTTTATCTTCTTGGAACTCTGCAAGTTCTTTAGCAAGTTGTTCTACAATAAAGTCTTCAAGTACAGCAAACTTAGTTGCCATAGCTTTTTGATCTTCGTGTAATTCTGAAACTTCTTTTACTAGAGATTCTTGAACAAATCTTTTTAGTAGATTTGAATTTTCTCTCATAGCAACAGCATATTTTGCTTTTGCTTCACTTAGTTGCTTACGATCTTCGTGAAACTCAGCCATTTCTTCAGCTAGTTTTTCACTTACAAGTGCGTCAATGGCTTCTACCATAACACTCTTGTCGTGTTCGTATTTTTGTGCAAACTCTTCGCGTAATTGAGAAGTTACAGCAATACGATTTTCATTAATCTTTGTATTCCATGCTTCTTCTATTTCAGTTTTAACTGCTTCTGAAATTGCGTCACTCTCTAAAAGGGATTTTAGTGCTTCCATTATTTTCTCCTTTTACTGGAGGCCACGTATTAATTTTAATACGCTCTCTGCAATATATTTTTGTGCCTTTTTGTCGCCTTGAACTTCTCTTGCTGTGAGAAATGCCTTGTATCCACCCTTTGTATTCATTAGGTGCTCATAAATTGGTGTTGGATAAGCGCCTGGAGCACTTGGTTGTGCTACAACGTCTACAGTGATTATTTCAAATCCGTTAACTGCGCCGCTTTCGTTAACTTCTCCACTACCTCTCGATGAAACACCTAGCTTAACACCTGCTTCAAGCATAGTGCGAACTAGTTGTCCCATCGGAGTTGGTAGAATTTTTAACTTACCATAACCGTTAGGGCCATCCATCCACATTTCTGTAATCATATGGCTTACACGATCAATATTAATATTAAGTCCTTCAGGATGATCTACTTCGCCTAACACTGAGTACCCACCAGTTATCTGCTCGTTGAGCGTGGTGACAGCCCTGCTAATTTCTTCTACGGGATAAACACGCTGATTTGCGTTGCGTACTCCGCCTTGAATGCAAATACCTTTCATATAAAGATTTTTGCCTTCATCAGCAGACTCAACGATTATCCTAGCCTGGTCGAAACTCATATGTTCGTTTAATAGTTTCATCTTTAGTCCTTACTTACTTTGCTCTTTTAGGAGCGCCGTTTAACATACTGCCGGCTGATTTGTCAGCAGTCTCTGGCTTGCCCTTTTTCTCAGCGCCGTGGCCAGGTTGGTTTGACATTTTTGTCGCACCCTTAGCACCAGGAACGTTTACGTTACCGGCGTTATCTACTTTGGCAGTACCTTTAAATACGCCATTGCCTTTTAATTGACCTTTGTTAGCTTCTACGCCTGCTTCGGTTTTGCTTTTTGCAATGTTAGCAGTTGTTCCGCCCATGTCGTTTTTACCAGCTACGATCGACTTAGTGTTAACACCGTTGTCGCCCATTTTGCCTGCTACTTTTTCAACATACTCGCGCATTTGCTCGCCTGCTGACATAGCAACTTTTCTTGATTCTAGTGGAGTAATTGTAGCTTGGAATGATGATTCTTCTGGCTCTTCTTCATTATCAGCGTCCATGTCACTCATGCCGCCCATTTGGTCTGCGTCAGGCTCTTCGTGGTCGTCGCCTTCTTCGTCGTCGCCTTCGCTGCCCATTAGTTTTTCAAATTCAGCTTTTAGAGCATCTAGTGCATCTTCAAGATTTCCTAGTGCTGCTTCTGGACCTTCGCCGCCTTCGTCGTCGCCTTCTTCGTCGTCGCCTTCTTCGTCGCCCATTTCTAGGTCGCCCATCATGTCGTCAGTTGCATCGCCGCCCATGTCTGCCATTGGATCGTCTTCTGCTTCAAACTGGTCTAGTCCAAACATTTCATCTAGATCGTCATCTTCTGACTCTTCGACTTCTTCGTCGTCTACAGATTCTTCTAGTTCGTCGTCTTCTGACTCATCAACTTCTTCGTCATCTGATTCTTCTAGATCATCTTCTTCTGCTTCATCAACTTCTTCGTCATCATCTGATTCGATAATGTTTTGGTAAATTTCACGTGATTTTTCTACCACGATTTCATGGAATAGCTCTTCTGCACCAGCACGATCTTCGTTTACTAGGCGCTCAAGCATTTCTTCAAACTTATTACGGTCAGTCATTGTTATCTCCTTTATGTCTTTACAAGGCTGTCAGTTATATTTACACTTTTTAGAAAATATACGCTTAAAATAGGTTCAAACGAGCCTATTTGTAATATTGTTACTCAATATTAAATCTTTTTTTAAAATTTTCTAGTGTTATATGTGTTAAATTTTGTAATCCTACTAAGCTGTCTGGTACAAAACTAGTTGTATCAGCAATCACTCTGATGTATTTAACCTTTGGATGCTTTTGTATAGCAATTGAAGTTTGTCTTTGCCAATTGCCAAAATATGTTGCCCGTTCGTTTATTTTTTTATAGTTTACTGTGCCAGCATAAACATTATTAACTAATTCGTTTTTATTTCCAATACCTACATAATCAAAGCCTAAAATATAAATGGTACTGTAATTGCTTTTGCTGGCAAGATTTAAAGCACTAGGGCCACTACTCCATCCTAAGTTTGGTTCAAATAAATTTAATCCGTATATTTCTTTAGAATACTTATTTGGATTTGTATATACAGGATGCTGCAAATGATACCCTGCAGAAGTTATTTCTTTTATCATTTTTGTATCAACAGCAATTAAATAGTCAGGTGCAAACGATCTATATAGTGCATTACATCCGTATATCTTTCCATGTCTTTTAAGATTACGTGGATCAATACTAGTCCTGCTTGTTCCGTTACCTAAAACAAATGCAATGCTTTCGTTTGAAGAAATATGAACTTCTTGTATTATTTCTTGTATTGGTTGCTTTGCTAGTTTTTCTTTTATTTTTCTAGCTTTTCGTTGTTCTTTGGTTTCACCAGATATAATATTTTTTGCCAAAAGAGATACTCTCCTTATATACCGGCATCGGCAGGCGCCTGTGCAGCAATTCCATACATAGATCTAACATGAGAAAGATCTTTAATTCTTTCTGATCTATGCATATCATCTGCACGTCTTGCTTTGTTTATATCCCTCAAAGTTAAACGTGTTTTACGAGTATCACTCATTTTCATTACCGAATCGTCTTCTTCAGCATTATAGCGCCCGTCTTCAACTGGCTCCATTGTATTCTTATCAAAGTAATATAGTTCTCGTAATATCATGTTAGTATTTATACAGACGGCGCTGGTTCAGCGGCGGCTGCATCTCCCCCAATTGCTGATCCATCACCACCTGCAACGTCAGTTTCGGGATCTATTTCGTCGCCTTGTGTATTTTCTAAATCACCGCCGATGTCTGCTCCAGTGATTCCTGCATTACGCATACTTGCAGCAGCATCTTGCGGAACACCTTCAAACATTTCGTCGTTTTCTTCTTGCCATAGTCTTTCGTTTTCAGCAACTTCTTCTTTGCTTAATCCTAAGAAACGACTCAATGCAAATCTGTTTGATATAAAAGGAATCTGTTGCATTTGAGCAAAAGTGCTAATTCTATTACTATCAAGTTCTGCTTGACGGTAACTTGCAAAGTTTTGTGGAGGTTGTAGTCTTAAATCAAACATCGAAAGGTCAATGTTTACACCTTTGTCGCTTAGATATAATTTAAATTCAGTATTAAATATATCAGTAATTAAACTTTGCAAACGTTCGCAATAATTGTTGAAGCGTAATTCTTGAATGTATGCTGTGCCCACACGTCCGTCATTATATTGTGAAGCTGAATCATCTGCTCCAGTTGGTAAGTACGAACTTGGGATACGTAATCCGCGTACCAGCTTATTAGTAAAGTATCGTAAGTCATCAATCTCTCCTAGGTTTGTACCGCCTGGAAGTGTTTCAACTTTAGATCCACGTCCTTCTGCTGTTTGAGGAAAGAAGTAATCTTCATTGATACTTAGAGGGTTGTAAGTACTATCAATTACATTTGCGCCGCCGCCAGTTTTACTTGGAATACGCTTTTGGTGAATTTCAGTTTTAACACGCTCAACAAACTGCATAGCAAGGTGACTTGGCATGTTGCCCACGTCGACATAAAACACTCTGCGTTCAGGCGCACGTTGTACACGATAGATAATAATAGCATCTTCAAGTAGTTCTTTTTGTTTGAATACTTTAAAGATAGTTTCAAGCAAACTATTACCAAACGGATAATTTTGATCAAGGCCTTCGCTTAGACTTAGATGCACAACATTGTTTGCATCAATTGCTGTTTCATTAGTTTCATTCATAAATCTACTTGTGCCAGCATCAGGAGTTTTTCCTGTCATATACTTTTGATCTAAAGTTTGATATCCTGGTTGATTGCCGCCTGGTCCATACGCAGTGTTTGTGTTAATCTTAGTTGCACTCAATGCTTCAAATGCAATGTTAAGATCTTTGATTACATATTGTTCAGGACGCTTGCCTTCACTTTCGTTAACAATAATTTTTGTTACGTTAGCAGGATCAACGTGAAACCATTTCTTAGTTTCCGGATCTCTGATAAAAAATTGATCGCCATACTTAAACACATTTCTAATAATTCTAAAAATACGTTTTTCAAATTCTTGAATCTTAGTCCACTGTTTTAAGTATTGGCCAAGTATTTGTATTTCGCTATTAGTAGCAGCTTTGTTAAAACTAAGTTTAAAAGGAGTATTATTTTCTTTGTTTTGTTGACTACAAAATTCAGCAAGTATATCTAGTGCAGCATTAACTTCGCTGTCGTTGTCCATAGTATTGTATTGTCCATAACGTTCAATACGATTAGGAGATCCTACATAAACATCAGGTAAGTGACTACTATAATTAGAAGCAGCTGGTCCTAATCCTGTACCTCTTGTAAAACTAAAAGGACTGTAGCTACCTGTTACGTTCAATGACGTTGGAACAGGTGCAAAATATTTTTTCCAGCTCATCTTCCTAGACTCCTAAATAAATCGCCCGATTGTGCTCTAACACCCTTCATGGTTCTAGTTTGAACGCCCAAGCCTGCTTCAAGTAGTGATGCTACTCTTAACATAGTAGTATTTAACTGATCTAGCTTATTTGTCATTTGACTTTGATTACCACCACTGTTATAAGCAGCAGTTTCAGCAGGGTTTAAAACACGTTCGCCTTGGTGAATTTGAGCAACAGTATCTTTTGGTTCAAGTGTTAAACCAGTAGCACCTAATGTTCCAATACTTCGTGTTTCTGTAAACATTCCAGATACTTCCATAGCTCTGTAAACTTCTCTAAGTAAATCTAGTTGCTCTTGAGAAGCTGTACCAGCTGCGGCCATATTTGCTAATTGACCTATTTCTACTCCTGCTTCTAGTTTTTCTGGCCTTGCCCAATCCATCATATCTTTATTTGATTCCATTTGTGCTTGAAATCTAGAATACGTATCTGCACCCATCGAATCAATTAATCTAGAATACTGATCTGAAGTAAAGGATGAACTATTTCCAGTCGCTATATTACTTTGAAGTTTTTCAATTACAGTTCTTCCAAAGTTTTCTGCTTCTGATTCGTTAGTAGGACCTGTATTATTAGCTTGTCTTGATGCAACTTCTTGTCTATCAATTCCTAATATACTTCTAGCTAACCAACTATTAACAAAAGTATCTTCCATAAGATGTATTAATGATTCAAAATATCCAGCAACAGTATCTGATATTTTTTGTCCATACGGACCTTCCCAAAAAGATTCAAAAGCCGAAACCATACCATCCATTGCTTGTGCAAATAATCCTTTTTGATGTTCGGTTCCTTGTCTATCTCTAGATTCAACGTCTTTACCAAAAAATATTTCTTTAAACCATTTGCTTATCCAATCGCTTAGTTCATTTAATTTTGTTTCAAATGCTTTTAGAAAGCCACCCTCTTCTACAAGAGTTGCAAATTCACTAAGTTGTGTGCTTATAAGGTTTATTGCATTTGTAAACACGCCGTCTGGTCCAAATAAAGATGTAGTTATTGTTTCTATAGTTGTACCAAAGCCGGTAACTGCACCACCAGCTGGAGATATTAGTCCCATTATTGTAGTGCCAAGATTTTTAAAGGCATCAAGTATGCCGCCGCTCTGGCCACCAATTTCAAAAAATGTATCAACAAGATACGCTCTTAAATCTATAATCGATTGTTCAAATTTTCCAAATGTGCTAGTAAGTAAATCTCTTTGTTCTTGTTCTTTTCTAGCTGCGGCATTGTTTCTACCTTTTAAACGATTTAGTTGATATGCAGAGTCCATCATTTCTGCAATAGCGCCACTCATGCCGCCTTGCATTCTCATTTGATCAAGTTGTGCTTTACTAAATTGATTTGACATGCCTTCGAGTTGGGGTCCGAAGTTTTCGCTAAGTTGTGAAATTACTTCATCCATACTTGCGCCACCAGCAAACATTTTTTGAGCAAATTCTCCAATACCCGGTAGTTGACTTTGTAATGCTTTACCTATATCAGTTTGAGCTACACCGTCCATTAGATCCTTTAAGCCGTCTGCTAGTGGACCTTGTAATTCTGTATCGAGAAACGCAAGTGTATTTCTTAAATTGTCTTGTGCAGTACCTGATAATCTGTTAAGTTGAGAACGAACACCGGCATCCTGTAACTGCGCTTGCATTGCACTTTCAAGTTCTTTACGTTGTAATCCAGTAATCTTAGAAAGTTTATCAAGTTGTAAGATATAATTTGCTGCTGAGGCTTGCTGAGTTTTATCAAATCTCAAAGTTTGACTAGTGCTTCTTCTTTGTAATTCAAAAAATCCTATCAATCCGTCGTTTACATCTGCAATAGTAAATCCCATTTCAAAGAATTGCTGACCAATACCTCTTCTAAAATTCTTACTAAAGTCTCCAAACTGTTTAGCACCTTGTGTAGCAGTTCCGCCAAAACTTGCTAATGCTATAGAGTTTCTTTGAACCAACGCAGAAAATTGATCAAGGCTCATACCACTGTTGGCACTTGCTGCTATCATATCAAATATGCTGTTGTTAAAACTTGCACCTACTGAAGATAAGTCTCTCCAAGTATCAACGTTTCTATCTATATAACTTGTTAACTTAGTAATAGAAGAATTGGCTCCAAAGATTGCACTGCTAAAATCAGTAACACGAGTTCCACCAAACATTAATTCTTTAGCAAAACTGCCCACTGTTGCAGCAGCACCCTTTATACCTTTAACAAAAATATTGTTACCTGCGGCTGCTGACTTAACACTTTTAGTATAAACGTCTTGAATATTAGATCCCGAACCGGCACCGTTTTTCTTTTCTACGGCGGCAATTAGTTTAAGAAGCGTTGCTTCACTAGCAACACCTTCAAACCCACCAACGTTTTTAATTTCTATTTCATCTACCATTTACTATCCAGGATTAACTGCGCACATATTTTTTCAAGATATATACTATAAAGTATTTATCCGGAGAAAGATACATGTCAAACAATCCTTTATCTAAACATTTCAGACAGCCGCGTTTGTTTATCAAGTTGCCCAGTGGCGGTAACTGGTACCCGCGAGGTAGTCTTGAAATGACAGAAACAGGCGAGTTTCCTGTATTAGCAATGACTGCCAAAGACGAGATTATGTTTAAAACACCTGATGCATTGTTAAACGGACAAAGCACTGTAAGCGTAATTCAAAGCTGTATACCTAATATTAAAAATGCTTGGCATATTCCCAGCATCGATTTAGATGCTATTCTTCTAGCTATACGTATTGCAACCTATGGCGAGAAGATGGATTTGAACATAACTGTACCTAATACAGATGAAGAAAGAAGTTGGGAAATTGATCTACGTACAGTGCTGGATCAAATCAATTCAGCAGAATACAATAACGTTGCTCGTTTTGGAGATTTCTCTTTTGAGTTTGCTCCAATTAGCTACAAGTATTTTACAGAAACTGCTTTAAAAACATTTGAAGAACAGCGCATTCTTAGAATTGTAAACGATGATACAATGTCTGAAACAGAAAAGGTACAAAAGTTTACAGAAACTTTTAAAAGACTCACTGAGTTAAACATAAGCACTGTACTTAAAAGTGTAGTTGCTATTCAATACCTTGAAGACGAAGTAGTAAGCGATCCAAAACACATTGCTGAATTTTTTGAAAACACAGACAAAGAACTTTATAAAAACGTTATCGAACATATTGATACACAGCGTCAAAAGTTTTCAATACAGCCACAGACAGTGAGATTGCCACAAGAAGATGTTGACAAGGGCGCACCGGAAACAATTGAAATACCTATTACGTTTGACCAATCAAATTTTTTCGCATAAGGATCTTGTCTTGGCCAGTTGAAAAGATATTAGCCGAAGTTGAGATCCAAGAAAACCAAGTTAAACAGATAAAATTTGATTTAGCTAAGATGTGTTGGTACATGAGAGGAAGTTTATCCATGTCCGAAGCATACGACTTGGCTCCAGACGAACGTGAGGTTATATCTAATCTTATTAAAGAAAACTTAGAAACTGCTAAGAAGACTGGACAGCCGTTTTTTTAACGGCTGTTTTTTATTTGGTAACGTTGTAACCTGCTGCTTTGAGTTTATCAATCATTTGTTGAGTTGCTGGATCAACTCTGCCGCCACCCATCGAAGGCATTGGAGGATTCTTAGCTGCAAACTTACTTTGACGACCCTTAGCACCTTGATCTCTAAATCCTGATTGTACTGCTTTTTTCAACAGTTCGTCAACTTCAGGATTGCTCAACATTTCGTTTTCATCTCTACCACTTGCTGATCTACTTTGACCTAACATAGCATCAACATTTGTTGTAGGAAGTCCTTTTTGACCTAAGAAGTTTTTAAAGTCGTCTGGAGTAAGTTGACCTTTAGCAATACCACTACCTGACATCCAAGTAGCAAGATCTTTTTTCATAGTGTTAGCATCGTTACCAACATCAAGTCTAGCACCAGCACTCTTACTACCAAGTTTACTCATAACTTTATTTCCAAGTCTACTAGCAAGTCCCATAGGTGCTTCGGTTGCTACGTCTTCGTTTACTATATCATATATTTTCATCTTAGGTTATCCTTAAAGTGATTTTGTTATTATTATTTATATTCTTTTGAGTTGAACTACGTTCAACTGTATTATCGCTATCGCTCAATACATTTACT
>TARA_R110000868_G_scaffold161699_1_pt1 | contig 21095 bp, 14 predicted proteins | sample TARA_R110000868 | Tara Oceans TARA_R110000868 (sample SAMEA4397489) | marine metagenome | biome: Polar Biome; feature: [SRF] surface water layer (ENVO:00010504); material: water (ENVO:00002006), including particulate matter (ENVO:01000060) such as... | depth 5 m | reverse complement strand
GGCACTGCAAACGATGTTGGATTTCTTTTTCTATAACGAGATTTCGCCAAAGGAATCTCTTGGACCTAATGTAAGGACCATAACAAACCTGATCAAAAAAAGGTTTGATGCCATGGCGGCAATGATGAAGAATTTGGAAAAGAATGGGGTACTACCGACCAAGGCCATGATAGAACTTTTATTTGAACACTCCCCCCAAAAGAAACGGAAACAAGCTCCCTTGTTGATGGAGGGTGGGGAAGACGACCCAGAAAGGGATAGGTTCTTTAAAAAGGTGGAGGAGGCCATTGTCATAGAAAGGAAATATACCAATCTTAAACGCAATCTAAGACAGAACAGGGCGGAGTTTATAGCCCTATTGAACAAGGTACAATTGGTGAAGAGCAATTTTGGGAAGCCCAGGTTACAATTGGACATGGCCCCTGAGGTTTTTGAAAAGCTCAAAATTAAGTTGGAAAAGGAATTGAACTAGGTTTATCAGTATGGCCATAGTGCATTTTGGACGGGCAATTGGACAAAATAAATCCAATCCCTGCGGAAGTTGAAAAACCACAGTATTTTCCAACCCCCTCGAACCACTTATAAAAGCAAAGAGGGTAGAAAGAACGCCCCATGCCTTTACCTTTGCCAACGCACGGTTATTGCCACGAATCAAAAAAAATGATGTTCCAAATTTACCTAAGCAAGTGCGCCCTATCCGATTTTTGCTTTACGATTATCTTCCAGAACACTACAAAAATCAGACAGGATCCAGGCGCGGTTAAGTTTTGGTAAGATTTGGGGGCTTTGATTTTACTATAAAGCGTTCGTTATTTTTTGTCTCGTGATTTAGGTTTTATTTTTTTAGCCAGTAAAATAATTCTTCTTGTTGGCCTAAAATAATAATCTAAAAAGCCATCAGCAATTATCCCAAATATGACGGTACATATGAGATTAATTTATTGTCGATATCTAAGGTTTAGTCCTGTTTAAATAACCCAATTATTTAACCTTTATCTTCAATTTTCTTATATCCGAACATCCATTTTTTTCATTGAATAACAATAAAATTCTATTCGCAATTTTATACTTCTCCTTAAAGGATGTGAAAGGGAATAAAAATGTTGATTTCTATGAAAATACGCCTAAGACTAAAGGGCAACAGAAACGTTACCCTTTTTATGTTTTCATTTTCTTAATACTTTCTTCACTATAAAAATAAGTATTTCCTATTTTTTTAAATTCAAGTTTACCTGATTCTCTAAAATGCATTAAATCACATCCTCTTGTCTTAGTAAAAGATTTCACTTCTTTGCTAGATAACCATATTTTGTTTTTCGATACCATGGCAGTAATTTTAATATAGAAACGTAATTTTGTAGCTTATAAAGCTGCAAAGTGTTAATGTTGATATTTCAATGACAATTATAATGTAGCTGACCCAAGTATATAATAGAATCAACTAACTTTAGGGTTATTCCTGAACAACTATGATAAAGATAAGAAACAAAAAAGTTGAGGGCATCATTTCTGAAATTATTGACCAATACGCTTATGCGGATTCATCAGAAAGACCATGGATTATTGGTTTTAGTGGAGGTAAAGATTCAACGGTATTATTGACCCTTGTTTGGATTGCACTTCAAAGAATTAGAGAACAAATGCCATTCCCTTTTCAATTGCGCAGAAAAGTTTACATCGTATGCAATGACACTATGGTTGAAAACCCCATTATTTCTAATTACGTTGAAGAGGTATTGGCAAAGATTTCTGAAGCTGCAAGAGATCAAGATTTGCCCATATTAGTAAAAAAAACCACTCCTAAATTAGAAGAAACGTTTTGGACCAATGTAATAGGAAAGGGCTATCCAGTACCGAATAATGCTTTTAGATGGTGTACGGATAAATTAAAAATAAGACCCACTTCAAGCTTTCTTTTAGAACAGATTGATGATAAAGGAGAAGCTATCGTTTTACTCGGTACCCGTTATGAGGAAAGTGCTACGAGAGAGCGCTCTATGAGGAAACATGAAGTTACCGGCAGCCGGCTTTCAAAACACCAGACTACTGTAAATACGTATGTTTATGCTCCCATCAAAGAAATGATGCTTGAAGAAATTTGGTATATTATAAACACAGTTTCTTCTCCTTGGGGATTTGACAACTCCATTTTGTTTCAGATATACTCAGATGCCAGTGCTGATGATTACGAGTGCCCTACTGTGGTTGTAAACAAGGAACATAATTCTTGTGGTCAAAGTCGATTTGGATGTTGGACCTGTACAGTGGTGAAAAATGATAAATCCATGTCCTCATTAGTGAACAATGGTCAAAATTGGATGGAACCTTTATTAGAGTTTAGGAACAGATTAGTGGAAGGAAGGAACCTCACTGAAAATCGTTCTGACACAAGGCGAAATGGTCAAGAGGCTGTTCGAGACGATGGAACATTTAATGGAAATTATACTGCAGACTATAGGTATCGGATATTAAAAGATTTATTATTGGTTCAGAAGGAAGTTCAAATAGAACGGCCGCATATCACTTTGATTAATAATCAAGAATTGATTGCTATACAAGTTACTTGGAATCGCGATGGCTATTTTGAACATACCGTTGGTGACTTGTATAAAGAAATCTACAATAAAGAGATAAGTACTAATAACATCAAATCTCTCGATGCAACCGAACGTAGAATTTTAAAAGAAGTTTGCGAGGATGAACCCAATTATTATCACCTGATTGATAACTTGATTGCGTTACAAGAAACAAAAACATTAATGATTACAAAATATGGTCTTCATAATGATGTGGAAAAAAGAATTGAAAATTTTGTAAACGAAGTTTAAAAATGAAGATTAACAAAATAAAATTTCAAAACTTTAGAATTTATAAAGGTGAAAACGAACTACTTCTTTCACCAAATCCTTCAAAGAACATCAATATCATCGCGGGTAAAAATGGTTTTGGTAAAACTACGTTTTTAACATCGCTTATCTGGGTGTTCTATGGTAAGATGATGAGTGAGGTAGAGGATAAGTATAAAAAAGACATCAAGAATGCTGGGGGATATGAGAAGTTTGTCAAAACCCTTTTGAATAGGGAGGTGAAGACAGATTTTGAAACCAATGGAAACACTAATCCATTACTCTCAGTTGAGATTGAATTAAAAGATATTCTGATACCATCCATTCCTTGCAAGTCTGTTGTAATCAAACGTTCGTATAATTTAAAAACTGATACTGAAGATTTAAAAATATTCATTGATGGTCTAGAGAACGAATTAACCAAAGAAGTTGGTTTTGAAGTTTTCATTAATGATTTTATTTTGCCGCGTGAAATCGCAAAATTCTTCTTCTTTGATGCAGAGAAGATCGTTTCACTTGCAGAAGCAAAAACTAAATCTGAATTAAGGAATTTAAGCAAGGCCTATTCCGAAGTTTTGGGGATTAAGAAATACGAAGATTTAAAAAAGAATCTGGAAACTTTACTGACTAAACTTCGCAGAAGTGGTGCTTCCCCGTATCAACAAACAAAATTAATTGAGCTTACTGATAATGAGGCAGAGATAAATGGATTAATTGAAATTAATCAGGACAAACAAGTAAACATTGATCGCGAAATTGGAAACCTAAAAATAAACAGCGATAGTCTTCAAGAAAAGTTAATTCGAGAAGGAAATGGCATCACTCTGGAAGAACTTCAAACAATGAAGTCCGAAAGAGATTTATTGAAGCACGAGTCAGCAGAAATAAAAAGTAAACTTAAAAAACTGATGGATATTGCTCCATTGGTAATTGCCGGCACAAAGCTAGTGCAGCTAAATGACCAATTGATTTCGGAGCAAAATTTAAATAACAAATCAATCGATTCATCTTATCTGATTGAAGAGTTAGATTCATTCTCGAAAGCTCTAATGGAGAAGTTAGAAAGCTTAAGCTTAAATGCTGCTTCAAAAGCAAAAGTCGCAGAAGCTTTGAAACAAATATTATCTGAAAAGGGTACTCAAAAAAAGGAATCAAAATCTGGGGTGGTGCTGTTAGATTACACCACAGAACAATTTAGAAATTTTGAAGCCGTATTTAATAATATCAAAGGAGCATTTTCAAGTCAGTTCAATGCAGTAGTGCAGGAAGAGAAAAACAATAGGATTTATTTATCTAAAGTGTATCACCAAATTAGGCAAGCCGAAGCCAGAAAAGATAATCCTCTAGCGAAAAAGTTGCGCGAGGAAAAGAAAGAAGCAGAAGATAAAATCACGGTTTTAACTCTTAATAAAGGTAAACTAATTGAAGAGTACGACAGTTTAAATACACAATTAGCTTCTACTAAAAAAGTACTATCTGAATATGAAAAGAATTTCAAGTTGGTAGAAACAGACCATAAGAAATATCAAGTAACAGAAAAACTATTAGTTAAAATCAATACGATTATTCATAAGATTAAAGATGACAAAAAATATTCGCTACAAAAATCTATATTACTTGGTCTAAAAAAAATTATGCATAAAAGTAATTTTATCTTTAATGTTCAGGTGAATGTCAAAGATGACGTGATGGACATTGATTTATTAGATAAAGATGACCGGATTATTGATAAGGATTCTCTGTCTAAAGGAGAACAACAATTGTATGCCACAGCGTTATTAAAAGCATTGGTGGATGAATCGGGTATTAAGTTCCCGGTTTTTATTGATAGCCCATTACAGAAGTTTGATAAATACCATTCTAAAAATATTATTAAAGAGTTTTACCCAGCTATTTCAGAACAGGTGGTGTTATTTCCATTGTTAGAAAAAGAACTATCAGAATTAGAGTATGACTATTTAAAACCAAATGTGAATAAGGTATTTGTTATTGAGAATCATAATAATAGTTCTAGCTTTAAGCATTTTGCAGTAGACCAATTATTTACCCATTTAAAACAAGAACAAGATGTTTACGCAAATTAAAACCAGTAAAGAGAATAAAGAAGTCGTTACCTTGTTGACCCGTAAATTAGGGCTAGGAACGGAAAATGTTGTTGCTAGAATAGCATACACCTATTCCTTGTCAAAAGACCGGAAACTTGATTTAAATGACATTAAAGATGCAGGTGGAAAGGAATATTCGAAATCAGTTTTGTTTGGAGATTATCACGATATTTATTTAGGACTCATTTGTGTTCATTATGGTCTATATAAAACCGATAAAGATATTGGCCGTTATATTAAAATGCATGTTGATGATGGTTTACAACTCTTAAATGATGAAGTAAATGAGCGCTCTAATATTGATGGGTTTGACTTTTTGAGTGAGAAAATTAATCTTGGTTTAAGTATGACCATTTAGTGTAATATCCCAAATTATTTGCAAGATCAGTTTGAATGGACATTTTAGCGCTCAACAATTCTGCAAACTTATGATTGGGGATTGTTAATAGTTCACTTTTTGATATTGAAAATAAAGTAAAATAATCTTCTAAATATTTCACATTTATAGCAGATATATGATGAACAAACTTAAACTGTAGATATGTGAAATCACTTAAATATTTATTGTCTGCAATCTTGTTACTCTTGGAGCTGTTAACTTGTTGCTCAATTGGATGCAAATTCCACAACTTATCATGTGTAACTAATGACCACGGTAAATAATGGTCTATTGCTATTTTATCTAATGATATTAACAGTTTTTTTTCAAAAACAGATTTATAATCGTTGCCTTTTAAGCATATAAAACTTTTCCAGAGTTTAATGGGCTCTAATAATTTTCTTGTTTGAGGTTTAAATAATTTTAGGGAGATGTTCGTGACATATGGATTATTCTTTTCGACGTATTTAAATAATTCAAAAAGTGTAAAACTCTCTATTATTTTTATATTAGAGTAAATCCACTCAAACCATTTCGAGTTTAAGAAAATTTGATTTTTATTGATATTTATAGTATAAGGAATAAGCTTATCTGGTTTATTTTGTAAAGAAATAATTAGACTATTTACTTTTGAATCGTCTACACCCATTGTTTCCTCAAACCAAGGTCTTATAAAGCGGTAGGGAACATATTTGATTAATCTTGTTATAATATCTTTAATAATGACATTATTCTTATGCGTATGTAGGAATAGAAATAAATCTTCTTCTTTTATATCCTCATTTAATTCATTAAAGTGATTTTTAAGGGCTTTAATATATGTCTCAAGTTGATCCTGTTTTCCTAAAGATAATTTATAATAATTAACAGGATACCAAGCGAATACTATCATTTGGAAGGCAATATCATTTAATGAAAAATTTGATTTTTCTTTCTTTTTTATTAATTTCAAAATAGAATACCACCAATAATATTTATAACTATTTGTGGTGTTTTGAAAGACTTTGACTATTTCTTGTTCAAAATTCAAATTTACTTTTTTTAATAAATTCAATTTTCTATTGAATTTATCATTCTATACCTATTATCCTATTTATTTCCTCCTTATCAGTTTCTGATTTTATGTCATTTATATCTTTAAAGCCATTTAATATGAAAATAACATTTCTTATTCTAGTTTTTCCAATTCCTGACGCTTGAAAGTAGTTGTCTGAAAAATCAATGTTTGAAATTCTCTCAATGATCCTAGGATCAAAATTTGAATTTATTTTTAAAGACTCTTTAAGTAAATCAAAAAGGGCTTGGATGCCAATAGTTTTTTTTAAATAGGAATCATTGTTTTTAGGATTAGACCAAATTTTTTCATTTATAGCACTAAAAAAACTTGAAATTATATCTTCAATTTTTTTATCTTCATAATTTAAGAACATTTCACGTAATGGACTGGAATCTCTAAATTTTTTCAACATTTTTCTGTCTCTACCAGAAAACATTTTTTTATTCATCATTTCAATTCGATCTCTCTTATAATTTGAAGAAATTAAACTTAAAATCCCATCTATCATTGAAGAAGTAGAGATTAACCAATTTTCTTTATTTAACTGTACAAAATCCTCATTATCATAAATCGGGGCCAACTTAATTATAGAGTATAAAGGAGAACTTTTTTGAAAATTTAAATTTCTTGTAATATTGGCAGCTAATTTTTCTGGAGTCCAAGATTCTTTTTCTTCATTTTCGATATAATAGCCAAACTGTTCTAAAGCCAAGCTTCTGTCGACTCTCTTTTGATTTCCATTTATAGTTGCAAAAAGATATGCTTGATAAGGATTTGGTAAATCAAAAAATATTGAACACAATAATTCCATTTCCAACCTTGATTCGTCTGTGATATATTTAAATCCATTCAATCTGTGTTGTCCATCAATAATTGAGGCTGATTTCATGTTTTCAGGAAACTCTAAAAAATATTCATTATTCTCTTTTTTCAATTCCCATCGGTTATCAGTATCTTGTATAATCGTGCCATCTTCATTATTATTTACTGAAAGTATAATACTATTTGGAAATGTCATTTCAGCTGTATCAATATATTTTCCAATTTCCTTAAGTCTTTTTTCATTTATCGGTCGTTGATTGCCTTTTAGAGTACCATCTTCTGATAAATATGTTAATGGTTCTGAAAACGATATTTTTTTCAAAAGACTAGCTTTTATACTTATTACAAAAAAATCCCCAAGTGGTTGAGAAACTTTTAAAGCTCTTAATTTTATTTTTTTCATAATATTTGTGTTAATTACCTAAAGCCCCAGTACCAAAATTTTCATCCTTATTCGCAACAAACCACATTCGCCAGGAAACAAGACATCCTGCAAAACTTAAAATAATTGGAAGCCAATAACAGAGGAATTTTGATTCAAGTGTGATAATATAATTTATTATCAATACAAAAACTATTGATCCAATGATATAACCGATGTGGTCAAATAGTTTGCTTTTAAAACTTTCAGAACCATCTGACGAATTGATTAATATCGTATAAATAGAAGTGACAACTATTGAAATTGAATAGGTAATAACATTAAAAACTGTTTCTTCAAGTATCAATATATTGTTGCTTTTCTGAAATACTCTTACAATTATTGGCATATAAATACCCAACATTCCAAAGAAAACAATCGCCCAAAAAAAATATTTATTCCTTATTTTTTTCCCCATAAAAAATCATATTATATATTATTATATAGCTCCCAAAAAGCCTTATCCTTTATTAAAATGGGTTCAGAGCCAGCCAGGTTTACAATACTTTGGTGCTTGTCTAATCCTTTGATAGTTTTGATAAGGTTTTCTTTTTGTGCTTTGGTATCTAACGAAAACAAGGATTCCACCTCTTTGGTTTTTATTTCGTTGACTCTGTGAATCACCCAAGTCAAAATATAGTTTGAGTATTCATTTTCACTGGTAGCAAAATGGTTTAAGAACTGTGTGGATAGAATGGTGCCAACTCCAAATTCTCGTCCTTCTTTTAATATTTTACGAATAGAGTTAAAATTCTTACTTAAAAAATTATCCGCTTCATCTACCAATATCATTTTCTTGATTTGGCGAAGATTATCTTTTATTTCACTATGTCCATGACGTTGCATTTGGGTATAAAAAGCATCCAAAGTAATAGCTACAATTAAGTTCTGAATCGATTCATCATATCCAGATAAATTAATCACTACAACGCCTTCAATCAATGAATAAAGCGATTGCGTTTTAGTAGCATCCGGTTCAAAAATTTCAAACTCAGAAAGATTTGAAATAGCAGCATATAGACTGTCTTGTGAGTTTTTTTCGCTACTTAAATAGATATCACAAACATCACCTAATGTTGGCGGAGTTCGTGTCCAAGACGCTTTAATGGCCTTTTGTATGCCTTTGTCTTCATAGGCTTCAATTATAACATCTCTCAATTTTTGTTTTTGAACATTTCCCAAATTGAAGGCATTAGAGATAGTTTCTTTTAAATCATTGGCCGTATGAAGTGGCAACATTGGCTTTGAATCTTCAGTTGCATCTAAAGCCAAAGGATTATATGGTAAATGATAGGGATTTAATACTGTAGCATTGGTTGCCGAAACAAAATCTTCTTTAATATAATCTCCTTTATAATCAAAGATTAAAATACCCAGTTTTTCATTACCAATGTTTTTATTGGAATTCGTATTTAATTGAGTAATAAGCGATTTTGTGAATTGTGTTTTTCCTGTTCCCATTGTACCAATAATGCCTGTGTTGGTATGCATTACCTTGTTCGTATTATTTGGCTCCCAATAAATAGTCTCAGAACTATTCAAATTAGCACCAAATTCTATTTTAATGCCTTCGTCACTATTTTGGGCTAATGATTCTTCACTTTCTGCCACTTTAAAATATCCTATAGAATCAACAGGTTCTTCATATGTAGTATCCTTTTTTTGCTCAGATGGTGCTTTAAGTAATGGATCTAAAGGCGTAAATAAATCTAAATTAGCTTTTGAAAACGTATTGATTAACAAGCTATCTTTATCAATTGTTGTTTCCGTAGTATGAAAAAGATGAATTAAGTCATCAATAGATTTTACAAGAAAATTATATCCATCTACTTCTTGTAAATCAACTCGCATAAAATCGTTATCGATTGTGATTTTTCGTTTAAATATGTCATTACCAAAATAAACCAATCCAAAGGATCCAATACTATTATTTAAACGATTGCTGATCTTAAAATTATTATTCAATAAGTCATTACGGTAATCTTTAGTAACAATATCCCAGTTTTGAGTATCCCATACGTGGAAGAGTTTCATTTTTTCGGCATTGGTCAAGGCGATTTTAGCAAAAAAGTTTTTGTAAAAGGCACTTAAGAAACCTACTTTATTTAAATGTTCTTTTAATAAAGTCGCTGTCTTTTTCCCTTGTTCTATACCTTTTTTAACAATTCCAGAGCCTCCAATTTTTAATTCAACAGGATATAAATGCATAAATAACTTGTCATCACAATATTGCAAACCTATTAAAAGCAAATCATCACTAAAAGAACCAATCGCTCCGAGATTTTTTGTTGAAAACAATCCGTCACCCATATCCAATCCAGCATTCCCAGAAACCCTTAATATTTCTTCTAAAGAAATTGGAATCCAAACAATATTAGGATGATGTAAAAATGTTAATGCAGATTTAATACCAGAGAGAAGACTTAACTTCTCTCTTGGAAATTGATTTTTATTACTTACTGGTTTTATGATGTCTAATAACCAACTTCCATTAATAGCATTGAAAAAATTAATGATATTTATGGTATCAGTTGCGGCATCGAATTGAACATTATGTTTTTTTAAAAACTCTTTAACAACAAACTCATATTGATTTGTTTTTCGACTTACGGTTATCGCGTCATATCCATTGGAGTTATTGTATTGGTCGCTGTAATGAATAATTACCAACTCTTTATTCTCTTTAAAGAAATCTAAATCAACTTTAGGGTCGATATAAGTTACCCATTGAGAGTTATGATACAACTTTTCTAATTGTTTCTTTATTTCATAATCAATAGTGGTGCATAGCGCTTTATTTCGTTCGTAAGGGTCTCCATTAGAAGCAACACGTGCAAAGGCATTAAATAAGCAAGATAATCTCGTTAGTTCATTTGGGTTTTCAGGTAAATCCAGCATTCCAAAACCGGTCCTGTAGTTTTGAACTCGAGGAGTAGAAGCTACATCCGCCATTAAACCATTAAATGAAATACCTGTTTTTACCATACTCATTTTATCATATGATTTTTCAGTTTTAGTAACGTCAAATTGATAAAATGTGATATGAGCATACTCATAATCCCCTGTTTTTTTAGGTAGCTTTTTAGTATAGAATTTAACTTTATCAAGAAAGGCATTCAATAAATCATCACTATCAAAGTTTTTTGATTTTAATTTAATTTCCCACTCACTTTCAACAATTTCTGCTCCTTCGTAAAACGTTAACTCTTCAAACTTGGTAACTATTTTGTCAGAGCCATAAATATTAATTTCTATAGGTAATAAATCGGATAATCTTTTTGTCAAATTAGTATTCAAATAATTTCTATAATATTCAAAAATTCCTTCTACAACTTCCTTACATTCACCTAGATTAATAACATTAATTTTAACTGGTGCCTTTTTTGATTGGTAAAAAAGAAATTCAAAATTTGTGGTAAAATCTTTAATTTTATGAGTTACCAAGTCAGAAACAAAGCTTTTTGGAACCGCTTGTTTGGAATTTAAAAAAACAGTATAATAGAGCCATTCAGGGGAATGACTAGATTCAATTGGTATATAGATCTCATTTGGTTTTCCTTCGATGTACGGAATTAAATTATAAGGGCTTAATCGTTTTAAAATTGCACTATAAATATCTTCATTTTTTAAATCAGTATTTAATTGAAGTTGATAGGCAACATTAAGTGGATGCAGAGGACTGAATTTTATTTTTTCTTCCCCATCACGTTCTTTTACAACCCCTAGCCACAGTAAATTTTTCTGTTGATGTGTTAAGGGTTTATTTTCTCCAAACTGTTCAAGTTGTTTAATAAAAGCATTGACATAATCCAATGAAATTTGCTTTAAATCATCATTCAAATAAACCAAACTTGGTTGTGTCTTTTTCTCTTTATAATAATTCCTTAAGTTGTCAAAAGGCGTTTTTATGTCGTTAACTAAATCGAGTTCTTTAAGGTCTATGGTGTTCTCATTACCTAAAGTCCACGAGTAACCTGGAGAGTTAATTAGCTGTTCTTCTTGGATTAAATTTGCCCTAAATTCGCCACTAACTGTTTTTTCATTATTTTTAAACAATAATTTGATAACATTACCTTCTTTTATAAATTTAAAATCTAGACGATTCACTCTTTTTTCTTGCCATACATCTATACCGGTAATTGGTTTAAGTACTTCAAAATCTGTTTTAATGGCAATTGGGACTATAACATCAAATAAGTCCATTTTAAAATGAATCAAATCCTCTTGACCTAAATCATAGTCATAATTGATAATTAAATTTTGGTATTCATTTATCTTATAGGTTTTGTCTAAACTTAAAATATCATTGATAGGAATTTCTCCTTCAGGGTTAAATACTAATGTTGGACTTTCTTTTACTTGAAGATAAGAGGAAGATTTCTGAACCTTTAACTGAAAATTACCTTCAAATTGAGAAATGACATTCTGTGTAAACGGTAAATGCAATACCTTGATAACATATTTTTTATCAGTTTCAGAATCACGGTATTGAATTAGACTAAATAAATTATCAGCATCGAATTCTCTAAACTCAAGAATGATGTTATGACCACTATTACTAGCATTGATGCCTTTCGAACCAATCTTAATATTTAAGCCTTCCTTTCTGATGGACTGATTATACTTCACATTAATTTTAAAAGGCAACTCTAATGAAGGATTAAAAACTATAAGGTTTATGCTTCTTCTTTTTGATACCGAATCACCATCTGTTCTGAACCACATAGTTTGAAGTAAATTGTCGCCATCTACGGAAAGGAAAACAGGAGGTTTTTTTTCTTTCTCCTTATCCATCCATCTAACTAATTCAGAATAATCAAATTTATGCCAATCTTCCCTGATAAGTCTAGAAAGTGCATTGCTTGGCAAATCTTGCTCTAAATCAGAAGCAGGGTTTCCATTCAAAAAAATGTTTTCGAATTTATCATAAAGATTAAAATTACCATTTAAATCTTTTGACAAATCACCTGTTTTACTGCTTAATTCTTCTTGAGGGAAAAGGCCCAAAAATTTATAATCTTTTAATTCAATACTTCCTTTTTGTAATGAGTTAATGACCTGTTCATAATCAAAAATTGAATTATTATCTTCAACAACACTTTTAGTTTTTCTATCTAAAACTGATTTTAGAATGGATTTTTCATGTTTTTTTAAGTTGGAGTTGTGCTTAATATCATTTTCAATTTTACTTTTAAATCTTGAATAATGCAATGGCATCCCTTCCTTAATCAAGCTACCACTTCCTCCAAGCAAACTATCAAGTTTTCCACTAAATAAAATCAAAATAGCAGTATTCTTAAAAGTGTTATTCTGATCAGCTACTTTATTTCTAAGCATTGTAAAATAATCTTCAGATGCAAAAGTACTGGAGGCTATAATAACTTTTGTGCTTCCAATTATAAGACTGGAAGTAGTGTAGGCTTCGCCTCCTTCTGGATGTGTATAGGAAAACGGCTCAATAGAGACTAATGAGTTATGTATCAATGAATCATAAAGTGAAACAATATGATCTTTATCTTCTAGATAAAGATTATAACGATCTCCTGGTTGAATTTTTTGAGATTTAAAAAAATCTATTATTAAATTCGAAACGTATTTATATAGTTGACTTGACGTATTGTGCATCTCCACTATCACTTTTTTTCTCGATTAAATTTATCTTTTCAAACAGTTTGGTAATCTCTAATTTTGTTGCTTCATCAAAGACAATTCCTCTGTCTTTAAATTTATCCCATAATGTTTTTAATCTGATTTTATCATCAGATCCAATACATATTCTAGTTAAGAAAAGTAAAAGTTCTTGTGATAGAATTGTAGTATTCCCTAATCGACCTCTGTTTTTAGTGTAATTTACTTTTCCGAATTGCGAATACCATTTTCCATATTTCACATCTGCATTTTTTCTTTCAGTATTACTGAATTGATAATTTATTAAATACCAAAGACTGTATATAGCCTTGCTTATTGAATTATCAAATTTCTTCGTTTTAATGTCTAGATTTAAATGTCTTTTACATTCATCCCAGCTACCCGATTTTAGAGATATACTTCCAGTATAAAATGAAATTAACTCATCTATATAATAATCGAATTTCTCTTTTTCTTCAAAATTCAAACTATTATAGAGTGACACAATATTATCATAATATCCAATAGGCTTATCATTAATATATATGTAGTTCAATAATTCTAAAGTATTTACATGCGCAAAAATAAGTGGAGAGTAATTGTTTAATTGTTTCCAACTAATTGTATGACTTGATAATCTTGACTCTGATAAAGTCTCCCAATCCATAGTGAAATAAATAGGCTTTATTTTTTTAACCCCATTTCCATAACTATTAAAATTAATTATTAATTGGCTTAAATATTGAAAATAATAAAACTTAAAAAAGTCCTCGACATGTTTTAATAAATATGAATTATTCGTTGTTAAAAAAGTAAAGTCTTTTATAAACAAATCTTTTAGTTGAGGGAATAAATTAGAATAATGTGAATTCTCTGATTTAGAAATCAAGTCTTGTAATTCTGGTAAACTTTGAAGAATTAATTGATGTAATATGTTTTCATAATCGGTATCTTCATTTAAATTTAAAAGATGAAAATCATCTGTTAAAAATAAATCATGGATAAATTTAGAAACCTCTTTGATAGCATTGTCAGAACTAATAAAATTCATATAAGATAGAGTCTTAATATTGAATTTTATTAGGCTTTGATCTTCCTCAAAAAAAAGTTTGGTAAGAATATTTTTTAATTCCTCGATATTATCTGTTTCAACTTTATCAATGGCATTTTTAAGTGTATTTTCTCTAAATTCAGTTTTGAATAGACCTTTAGATTTATCTAAACCAATCTGTTGTTTAGAATTTAAAATTCTGAATAATTCACCTGTAATCCCTTGAAAAGATTTAAAATCTTCAGTGAAATTATCACCACTTGGATTAGTTTTAAATGGTAATAGTTTTATTTGATTACCTGTAAAATGCCCTCTAAATTCTTTATCTTTATTTAGATAAATAGAATCTAAACTATTACTTCCACTTCTTTTCAATTCTATTTTCATCGTATCACTTGAAATTTATAACCCCTAAAGGCATCTTTTGAAAACCTGTAGTCTTCAGCTTTTCCAATATTGACTTCATCTATATATAAATGTGCCTTATTGTTATTTTGATTGATTAAAATATTTATAGAATTAACAAAGTAAACATAATTGTTGTTATCTTTTTTATTAGGTCTATAACCTTGATAAATCATCTTTAAAATTTTAAACAAACTAAAATCTACATGAATTTTAATAGAATCAGTTTCATTATTTATTTTAAATGACAAACTAAACTCTTGTGTGAATCTATTGATTTTTAATTCGAACTTTTCTTTTGGGATATCCACATCTGGAATTACTTCAAAATCTTTAAACACTCTAAATTGAGTTTGTTTCTTTCCAACATTGATAATTACTTTTCCATTTGCTTTTGGGTCGCCGTACCAATTCCTCGCTGCATTTTCAACAAGTTCATATATTTTTTGAATAAAATTTTGATTATGATTGTTGTAGTGAAATAACCACACTAAATATTCGTCATAGTCAACATCCGTTAAATATTTCTGTTCAAAATAATTACTAAAATAATTTAGCCTAATAAATAATTTAGAGAGATCAGATTTATGAATTGTAGAGTGGAATATTTTGGATTCTATGCTCTTCAAATAGCTATTATCTATATGACTAGAAAAAATTGCTGAAGTGTCATCAGCATTTATTAAAGTTAATAAAATATCGTCTGTTTTAGGATTTCTATTGATACATGGGTCTAAACCTCCAATCTTTTCAAACAAACTTGAGAGTTCAGGATGTTCAAATAAATAATTAGGTATTAAATTTGATGTATATTCTTCACCGTTCATTATTTCAATTGCCTTAAAATATTCTGAATAGGGAATATTAGAAAGGTCAACCGGGACAAGGATGTCATAAATAAAATTCAGTAATGTACGTATTGAAACAATTTCTTTACTTTTAATTATTGCTTTGATGATTAATTGCGATATAACAATTCTATTCATTTCGCTAAATAGAAATTCATAATTATATAAAATTGGGCAATAAATTATTTTACCAATAGTTAATTTATATTCTTGATATGCTTTAAATATCGTATTTGATTCATTATTTGAAACTATCTTTTCAAGTAGTGTTGATATAACCTCAGAAAATGGCCCTTTTTCAGTTAATGAATAGATATGGTAATCTGTAAAATTCACATGATGAAAATTACTGTCTGGATCAAAATCGTCATTATGAGTTAAGTGAGTATCTAATATCTTACTAGATTCTATATATTCTTTAAGTGTCTTGAATTCAATTCCATATTCTTCGATGAATTTACTTAGAGTGCCTAAATTAATTGCAAGAATAATTTTGTCTTTTGAGTTTTCTATATATTCATCCTTAAACCCTTGTAATAATTTATATAATGTTTCATTAGAAGATTCAGTTGGGTTATGGGATTCAGTAGCGTCATTATGAATTATAAATTTAGAAATGACATTCTTTAATTCGTCATGAAGATGAGAAAGGATATGTGATTTTCCATCTCCAACATTGCCACAAACTAATAAAAGTTGAGATTTGTCAATTTCAGCTGCGTTCTTAATTATTTTTTTTAATCTTTTTTCAACTTCACGCTCAATATGTAAATATTTCTTAAACTCATTCAAGTTAGAATAAGTGCCTTGGGCAACAGCATATTTTGATGATTCTCTTAATTTTTTTAACTCCTCAAGTAATGGGTTTATAATCATTGGTTTAATTTTTTTTAGAGTTCAGTTAAAAGTTCAGAGATAGTTAAGTTAAATGCTTTTGCAATTTTTTCTACTACCATCAAGGAAACATTCCTTTTTCCGGCCTCAATACCAGGAATATAAGTTCTATCTAAATCTGAAATCTCTGCTAGCTTTTCTTGTGAATAACCCTTTGAAAGCCTCAATTGTTTAACTCGTTTGCCGAAATTTACTTTAATATCTTCCATGAAGGCAAAGTCGGTTAATGTAGACAATTGTACAACAGATGATTGTCTACATTGCCTATTATTTATGGTTGGACAAAGTAAGCCACTTGCGAAAGATGAAAGTTTGTGTAAGAAATTAAGTGCTTAAGATCGATTTATTTGTGGTCATATTTATGCTTGTACTAAGAGCATCAAAAAGAACGTGTTTGCTTGCTTTTTTTACCTGTTCTCTTTGTCTAGAAATTTTATTAATGCAGGTTCATTAAGAAGTAGTGTTCAGGGAACATGAACATGGATTAAACATGAACAAATTGACTGATTTTATTTATATACAAGATTTTTTATATTTCACAGTAATTCTTTTATAACGGGCTCAATTTGACTTTGTAGTTCGGAAACGTGAGGTTCTCTGTTTATTTCTACTTTTTAGTTAAACAATTGCATGTGTCATTGTAAATAGTCGTAGAGCTTTGTTAATTTCCTTTTTTCATTTTCCTTAGCCATTCTTCGTAAAACGGGCGGTCATTATTAGCTGGAACTTCATACCATTGTGAACAAACAAAATAAATTTCTCCATTGATGTGATATGGATTTACCCAATATCTTGCCCGCTCGTAATGTTGTGAATTTTCTTTGGCTAAAAAAGGAAATTGAATATCAAATGTTTCTTTTGAATAATCAATTCTTTGCAAACTTTCAATTTCTTTCCTTTCAATTAAGTTGTCTTTAACTAATTCTCTAAATGTTTTTTTGACATATTTCCCTATTGGAAGTTTGCCAATTGCTTCATTATAATTTTTAACAGAATTATATTTTTTGGTTCTCCTGCTTGGGTAACTTTCTACAACATCTATTTCATTCTTGTATTGAATTTTTATTTGCAATTCACTGAAAACCTTTTCAGTTACCCCTACATCATATTCTTTTATAATTTCTGCTCTTAAATTTTCTTTGATTTTTTCTATATATTTCTCCGATAACAATTCACGTTTTAAGCGCTGGACGTCTTCTATCTCCTTGAATTGTTGTGCTTTCTCTTGAGCGTACTTTTCAATATTTTCTTTGTTGTAATTTTCTTTATTAAATAATTGAACAAAGTTGGAGCCTTTCGCGTTATCTCTTTGAAATTCAATTTCATCAATCAGGACAATACCATTCTTGTTGAAATATTTTCCGTCTAAAAATATTTGAATTTTACTTCCGATTATAAGCCCAATATCCACGCGCATAATTCCCATATAAGAGGATAATTGCCCCTTGAATATAGAGTTGTCAATATCAATTGATGGCTTTTTTACTTCTACTATAAATAGATTTGTTCCTTGTTTTGATTTTAACACCAAATCTGGACTTATACTATTAGCTGCTCCTAACTGGACCTTCCCACGAACAACAATATCATTATTAAATTGACTCCAACCCAACTTTTCAAATGCTTGAACAATTTTTAATTCAAACAATTGCTCACTTGTATTTGAAGGCAAATTTTCAAATAATATGTAACAGAGTTCATTCCATTTGTTCATAGTGGTTATATTTTTTTGGAAAAGCACGACAATATTTTCAAATATGAAAACAATTTACTTTTGAGTTGTACGACTTTGCAAATTGGCCTAAAACTGTTTGACCGTGATATTTAAAAAAAAATGCTAGGCCCGAGCAATATTTTTTATTTTATGTTGGGCGAATAAGTTGTAATACACAAATCCTTGTTTATAGATTAATTGCTCCATATATTTTTTAATTCAGAATTAATTCTTTTCGCCGTTCCGTTTCTCTTCCCTTTCTTCCTCCTCTATTTGTCTAGCTTTCGTAAGTGCAGTAGCAACAAGTCCTGCTGGAACAGTTACTATTCCTATCCCAATTATTAGAACAAAGAATGTGAAGATTCTTCCGCCCGTAGTTATGGGCAATACATCGCCATATCCGACAGTGGTAAGTGTTACGACCGCCCACCAAAGGCTATGAAAAATGGAACTGAAAACTTCAGGTTGTTCTTCATTTTCGAGAAAATAGATTCCTGATGCCGATAAGAATATTAAAATCGAAGTAACAATAAAGAACAAGATTATTTCTTCTTTTACAATACCAGCTGCAATGTGAAACCGTTTTAATGCTTTATTGTATCTAATCAGTTTTAACGCTCGGAATATTCTAAAAATACGGAAAGCTCGTAGTGCCCTAAGATCAATAGCTGCCCTTAAATAAAATGGCAAAATTGCTAGTAAATCAATTATACCGTAAAAACTGAAAATGTATTTGAGCGGGTTTTTGGCAACAAAAATGCGTAACAAATACTCAGCTGAAAATATTACCACACAGCTTATTTCAATTGTGTTGAGAATATTTATTGTTTGTAGGCTGTTATTGGGGAGTGTCTCTACAGAAAAGGAAATTAAAGAGATAAGAATTAGAAACTGAATGAAATAATCAAATATTTTCCCACCCTTGGTGGTGTTATCGTCAATTAATAATCTGATTTTTTCAATCATGGGCATTATTAGGTTTAACGGTCTTGCATTTGAAATTTAGTAACTTAGAAAACGTTTTGGTTTCGAAGGGTAACAAGCCAAAATAAAAAATTTAGCGACTTCGCAAAAAAATACCCGAACCTATGTGCAACCAATGACTATCACTATGTTAAAAACTTAGTTATTAGCCACAGTTATTATTAATGGAACTTTCTAATACCAGTCAAAAATTTAGCCATATTGATTAGTGCTTGCTTTTGTTCAGTTGTAATTCCCTCTGGATCAAAATGCATTATATCGTTTCTTATTTCTCTAACTACATTTAATTGTTTGATAAACGTAACTCTTTCCATTTTTAATTTTAGTTTTTCCCAATTTTCAGGTTTTTCTATTAATCTAATGTACTGACCGAAGGTTAAATCATCAATTGATTCAATGCTTATGTCATAATTTTCATTCTCACAAAAATCAATTAATTCTTGAACAAGAAATTTGTCATTTAGAAGTAAGCGAATTAGGTTTTCAATTTCCTCTAATAATAAGAATGGTTCTGTTAAAGTTAAGAATTGACTACTAACGTCTGCTAAGGTTATTATTCCACTAAATGATTTATCCTTTTTTTGAACAATTACATATTCTTTTTCGATTACTGTTTTAATTGCTTTTAATAATGGCGTATCATATTCCAGAATCGTATGTTCAAACTCTAAATAGTCTTTTGCGTATTCTGAGGTCACTCCATTATTAATTGCACAACCAATAGATTCCCAAGTAATAAATCCAACAATACTTTTCGGATTGCTTAAAACGGGAAGTTGAGAATAATTGTGCATCATCATTTTTGTGATAGCATCATTTAGTGTTGTATCTCTTGTGATTGTTACTGGAGTTCGATTTGCTGAAGGTAAAATGTTAATCCTTTGAATGGGATCGGATTCGGTTTTGCTTTTTGCTTTTGGTTTATGTTTTAGAATTAATTCTCCGTCAATCCAAACGTTTTTGTAATTTGGAATTGTTTCAATTCTTTTTGATTCCAAAAAGTTGTCAATTCTTCCGGTATTGCCTTTTGACCTTTTGGCACAATGAAAATACGCAAGAAAATCTCTTGGAGACATTTTAAATTCCTTATTATTCACCTGGATTTCGCTAATAATTTCATTAAAATCTTCTCGTATCTTCATTTTTTTCTAATTGTGGCTAACTTGAAGATATAGTAACAAGTTATTGTATCTTAATTTAGGTAGCCTAAGTATTAGCAAAACGAATCATTAATACATTTTAGTGTATTATATAATATTTTTGAGGATGTAAAGAGGGGGAATACTACAACCAAGAGTTTGTACTAAGCCTTCGAAGTTAGCAAATATTAGGTCTTGTATTGGCTTAATCGATAAAGATTGAAAATAACCGTTGTATGGTATTTACTGGATAATTCGGAATTTACCGTCCACTCGAAAAGATTAGGAATGTCTTGCCGGCGTAGTCGATGAACATCTCGTTCCCTTCCCCGTGCTCGAGCTTCATGGACCCCGTGGCCTTGGCGTATATGCGCCGGAAATGTTCCATGAACTTGGGTATAGCCATAAGGTTCTTTGGCCTGCTGTACGTACTCCTGATAATGATATAAAAAGGTAAACCCGGGATGGTTCCTGGCCTTGTTGATCCCCTCAAAACATCGCATGAGCTCTTCATAGCGGCTGTTATCTATGGTCGTATGGGAGGGAAAGAGGGCTTCCAAGGCCCCATTGTCAAGGGCCAACAATTCTTTAAGGGAATGGTCGCACACCCCGAACAACCGCATATAACTGTTTACGGTGTTACGAGAGATGCCCAAGGTCGCACCTGTCTTGCGGTTGCTAAGACCGTCCAAGTGCAAAGTGATGATCTGTTTTAAGTCCATTGGATCAAGTGTATTGGCCATATCACTTTTTTTAAGTGACAAGGTAATTGTTACTTGATCTTTCAAAGTGGCACAAAACG
>TARA_R110000868_G_scaffold150338_6_pt1 | contig 21097 bp, 34 predicted proteins | sample TARA_R110000868 | Tara Oceans TARA_R110000868 (sample SAMEA4397489) | marine metagenome | biome: Polar Biome; feature: [SRF] surface water layer (ENVO:00010504); material: water (ENVO:00002006), including particulate matter (ENVO:01000060) such as... | depth 5 m | reverse complement strand
GCCTCCGGGCGATCCAGCCAAGGTAGTTAAAGGTACTGAGCTTGATGACGAGTTCAACGCCATTGCTACTGCCAACGGTAGCAAAGCTAATACAAACGATGCTGCCCTGACTGGGACTACCACTGCTGTTAATCTTACTGTGTCTGGGACATTCACTGCTGTTGAGATCAACGGCGGAACATATTAAAGGATACAAGCAATGTTCTCAGATTCAGGTATCGCAGGGCTATTCACTAGCCCGACAGTACAAGACTTTATGAAGAGTCAACAGCAACAGCAACAGCAGATGCAAACAGCACAGCCTCCGGGCACTAGCTTTGCAGACCACGTGCAGCAACTGATTAGTACGCAGCCAGCTAATATAAATGCACAGGGTATGTTCTACAACCCTAAGCAGGACGCTATTAACGCTGCGCGGTCAGCTAATCAGCTAACACCGGGCTTTGCTACAGCTACACCGGGAGTTCCTAATGGTGGTGATGGTGGTTCTATCGGACAGAGTGGCCCTTCAGCCCCCGGTCAAGGCGTTAGCAACACAGCTATCGACGGGCTGTTGTCAGCTTACGGTGTTGCTAAGTCAGTAGCTCCCTTTAGTATATGGGGTGCATTAGGCGCGGGGCTTACGGGTATGGGGCTAGATGCCCAGATGGACAGCATAGGTGCTGGTATAGATTCGATGAACGCTAATAACATGGCTGAAACGGGTATGGGCACTGCGGTAGACAAGGAAGGTAACATAACAACTTTCTCTAATCCAGCAACAATAGCGGCACAGGATGCTGCAAACTTCGGAGGCTACGGTGGTTCTGATTCAGGTGGCTATGGTAGTGAGTCAGGCGGCTACGGCGGCGATGACTCTGGTGGCGGAATGAACGAAGGCTGGTAAGCTCTCAAGTTTAAAAGGAATATATTATGGGAATGTTTGACGGATGGACAGGTTCCGATTGGGGATCAGCAGCGGGTGCTATTGGAAGCTTGTACCAAGGCTACAAAGCCTCTGATTCAGCTTCGGATGCAGCAGCAGCACAGACAGCTTTAGGCAATCAAGCCGCTGATATGGCTCAGTTCAAGCCTTACAGCATCACTTCAGGGTATGGTCAGAGTTTCTTTAACCCAGACACTCAACAGGCAGGCTATCAGCTTAATCCGCTGATGGAGGGCTTCCGCAACCAGTTCTATGGTGGCGCTGGGCAGGCAATGGATCAGATGGGAAACCTAGACCCTAACGCTGCTGCTCAGAACTATATGCAGCAACAGATGGGTCTGCTACAGCCCGGTCGTCAAGCTCAAGACTTGGCACTGCAAAGCAACATGCTCAGCACAGGCCGCACAGGCTTAGGTCTCTCCAGCGAAGCTGCTGGCGCAGGCACTGGCGGTTATGTCAATCCACAGCAGTTCTCATTAGATCGTGCTCGTGCCTTGGCAGATGCTCAGACGGCTGCACAGTCTTACACTATGGGTCAGTCAGACATTGACAAGGCTATTCTCCGCGCTCAAGGGCTGTTCCAGTCTGGTACAGGCGTTGAAGCTCTTGGAATGCAGAACTTAACCACTGGTGCTGACATTGGCAACAGAGCCGCTACAGGTGGCGCTAACGCTGCTCAGAGTCTCATGCAAGGTGGCATGGCTGGTATTCAGTCTAACTTAGCAGGTAATCTGGCACAGGCCAGCATGTTTGGTAACGCTGGTCAATCCATCGGTGGTCTCTTTGCGCCTAAAGCTAAGCCAATAGGAACTTAAGGATAATTATATGGCACAAGATTTTAACTCTATGTTCGGGACAGTAAACCCTCAAGACGCTGAAGCTGCCTACTTAGCTCGTCAGCAAGTCAGTCCTAATACAATGGCACAACTGCCTTTGCTGAACCAAGTAGTAGCTATGGGCGGCAACGCTGGGGCTGGCCTTGGTAACACTGTTGGTCGTATGCTTGGTGGTCAAACCTCTGTCGAGGCTGATCAGGCATTGATGAAGAATATCTTTAGCAAAGCAGCAGCACAGTCTCAAGACCCTATGGAGCGTCTGAAGATCGCAGCAGCAGAGTTCGACAACATTGATCCTGCTAAGGCGCAAGCTCTGCGGGGGGAGGCTGCTAAGTTTGAAGAGCAGCGCGCTAAGACCGATAAAGATCGTGCAGCCGCAGCCGCAGTTGGTCTAAAAGAAACTAGGACAAAGAATATAGCAATGGCGCTTAAGTCTAAGTTTCCTGATATGCCTGAAGAGGCTTTGATGGGACTAGCGGGTAATGATAAGCTAGTAGCTGATTTGTTCAAGCCTGAGAATGCTAATAAGCAGTGGGATACTGTTACTACTGCGGATGGTGTCTTCCGAGTCAACCGAGCAGACCCCAATGAGAGAGTTCGTATGGGAGATGCTAAAGGTTCCGCTATGGATGCCTTTGCTGGTGAGTTAGCCAAAGCGCGTCTTGATTTTACAAATGCACAGACAGAGAAAATACGTGCGGAGTCCGCAGCGAGGGTTGAGAAGTTAAGCGGAGAGCGCAACACTGCCATTAGATCCTTGTCCTCGGCAGAGGGAAATATGGATGATCTGTTGACGACTGCTGCTGAAGCTGAGAAGCTGGCTCCTAGCGGAGTCTTGGAGGCTTACGCACAGGCTGCTTTTGAAGAACTACCTTTTAATGATCGTGAGACCTTTAAAGGTTTAGTAGCTAGCTTGAGCAGTGAAAAAGCCATCCAGACTCTAAAAGAGTTAAAGGAACAAAGCAGGACAGGGGCTACTGGCTTCGGTGCGCTGAGCGAAAAAGAACTGGATCTATTGCTTGCAAAGACTAGGCTGTTGAATCCGAAGTCTAAGGGCTTTAAGGCAAACTTAGAATTTGTGGTGAAGGGCTGGCGCAAGCTGAAAACTGAATTGTCTGCTTCTAGAAAAGACCTATTAAAAATGGGGCAAGGCGGTGGCGCTACTGGTGCAGGAACTTCCGCAGACCCTATCGTACTAAAATAAGGATTAAAGATGCCTATATACCAATATGAGGGCAAGCATTATGATTTGCCAGATGGTCTAACGAAAGACCAAGCAATCGCTAAGATTGAGGCTCACCTAGGTAAGGCTCCTAAAGAAGCTCAAGCGCCTGAGCAGGCTCCAGTGGTAGCACCAGAGCAGGCTCAAGAGGCTCCGACTGCTCCTGCTGAAGAGGGCGGCATATTGTCTAGTCTTAAGCAGTATTTAGCGGGTGTTACTCAGAAGTCTATGACCCCCGACTATGCTGGTTCAAAGATGGGAAGCGTTATCGAGGGGGCGTTAGACCCTATCTACGGTACTGCTCAGTTAGCTGCTAACGTAGTTGGTGCTGGTGATTATGTTAATCCCGGTATCAAGGCCCGTGAAGAGGCCATCGCAGCCGCTAACAAGGGTGCTGGTAGGGAGGGAATGGATTGGATGCGTGCTCTAGGCGGTGCAGCTAGTCCAGCTAACATTGTTGCTGCTAGTAAACTGTCTCAGGTACTGAAGCCCGGTATGGGCACTGCTGCTGCTGTCGGCGGTACTATGGGGGCTATGGCTCCTACGGTAGGCGAAGACTTTGCATCAGAGAAGGCAAAACAAGTAGGAATTGGGGCTGCTGGCGGCGCTGTGGGAGAGAAGGTAATTGGTACTGCTGGTAGCCTATTCAAGCCGAATGTGTCATCTGGTGAGAAGGCACTAACTGACTTAGGTGTAACACTGACACCGGGGCAAGCATCGGGAAAGGGTACTTTAACCCGCGCTGCTGAGAACCTGCTTGAGAAGATTCCCTTTATCGGATCTAAGATTAGTACCGCTAAACAAGAGGGTATAGACGCTTTTAATAGAGGTCTTATAAACCGTACTCTTGGAAAAGTAGGCGCTAAGTTGCCTGATGATGTTCCACTTGGGCATGATGCTATTGCTAGAACAAGGGATATTCTGAATCAGAAATATGAAGAAGTATTAACCCCTATGTCGTTTAAAATGACTCCGAAGGTTGTTACGGGTGTTCAGAAAGCTATAAAGGACACTAAGCTACTCAAAGCTGGACAGGATAAAGAAGTCTTGGATATTATGACAGAACTGTGGGGAGATGTTAAGAAGACAACACTTTCAGGCGCTGAGTATAAGCAACTAGAGAGCGACTTAGCTGTAGAAGCTGGTAAGTACCTAAAAAGCTCCACCATTGCAGATAATAAAATTGGAGAGGCTCTAAAGAATGCTTCGTCTGCTATCCGAGAGGGCTTGAAGACTCAGAACCCTAAGTATGTTTCGGCGCTTCGTGCTGCTGACTCCGCTTATGGTGACTTTAAGACTCTGGCACGAGCAGCTTCAGCATCTGAAGCAGAATCTGGTGTATTCACTCCTAAACATCTGAAGGCGGCTGTCAAGGCTTCAGATAAGTCTAAGGATAAACTACAGTTTGCTACAGGCGGTGCACGGTTACAGGACATTGCTGAAGCGGGAGTATCTCAAATGACTACCCCCTCATCAGGTATGGGAACTATTGGCGCTCTAGGTGCTTTTGGCGCAGCTACTGGAACTGTTGCTGCCACTCTTGGAGTAGGTACGGCTGTTCCACTAGCTATTGCCACCAAGCTAGGAACCAGTGCAGCTTACAGCCCATCTTTCCAGAAAGCACTGTATGCGCTTATCGCTGAGCGTCCAGAACTGTCTCAAAAGCTGGGACAGCATATCTTAGATAAGAAAGCACTGGCTACTTACCTCTCAGCCCTTGGCGCACAGTCTTCAATGGGAGCACCTCAGCAATGACAATGCGAGAGCAATACCAAATAGCTAAGGACGAGGGTGTAGTATATAGAACTTATATAGACACTCTCGGTAATCCCACAGGCGGGGTAGGTCACTTGCTAGACTGGGCTGAGGAGCTAAACTACCCAGAGGGCACTGCGATACCTTCTAATATAGTAGAGAAGTGGTTCAGCGAAGATATGCTAACGTCAGTAGAGATAGCAGATAAGTTCCTATCGAAGAGTGATTCGAGAGAGCTACATGACATCATTACTAACATGGCGTTTAACTTAGGCGAGACTAGGCTTCGTAAGTTTAAGAAGATGTGGCAGGCTATTAGAGAAGATGACTTCCTACAAGCTGCTGAGGAGATGAAAGATAGTGTATGGTACGCTCAAGTAGGCAACAGATCTACGCGGCTGTACAAGCGTATGGTTAAACTAGGAGAAAGACATGTGGGCAGCACTGATACCAGTATTGGGTAGCTTGATAGAGAAGATTCTTCCAGACCCTAAAGCTGCGGCTGAAGCCAAGATTAGGATTATGGAGCTTGCTCAACAGGGCGAGTTAGCTGTGCTTGAGGCCGACTTAAGGTTAGCTACAGGGCAGCTAGAGATCAACAAAGCTGAGGCATCTTCACAGGATAGCTTCAGGGCTGGCTGGCGACCTATGATAGGCTACATCTGTGCAGCAGCGCTAGGATGGAACTATGTAGCTAAGCCTCTGGTGGTCTGGGTCTGCGCTATCTGGTTCCCCACTGTAGCTATCCCTGACATCACCTTAGATGAGAGTCTATGGCAACTGATGTTTGGCATGTTAGGCTTAGGCGGTCTGCGTACATTCGAGAAGATCAAAGGTAAGGCGTAATAATAATGATACCAGCATCATATCCCACATCGTATGTCACCGCTAATGGTGACGTTGCTATGGTGGTAGAACTAATCACTAGCACCTCTGGCCTCACTGCATGGGTAGACTATCTACCTGTGAAGTTCACAGTACTGGATAGCGACCCTGTTAATAGGTTCAGCAATGACGGTACTCTGTTGGTTGATGAGCTACTCAGCACCTCTGGCCTAGTTGCTGGTGTTGATTACCTCAAAGTCTACGAAGACTTATCAGCAACTATACCATGGAGCACAGACACTGCTGGATACATCCCAGTGTATAAGCAGAATGACTACACAATAGATAACTTGGCTACTGAGACAGGATACAATCTCTTACAAGAGAGTGGCTACTTACTACAGCTAGACTAGAAACAATAAAGCCCCCTTCAGAGTGATCTGTCGGGGGCTTTTTTTACGTCTATTCAGTGGCTTCTTTAACCAGCTTAGACTTTGCTTTACTCTTCTTCTGTGCAGCAGCCTTTGCAGCCTTTAGCTTATTGGCCTCTGCTCTCTTTGTCTCCCTGCGCTTAAAGCGCTTACGGGCCTCTTCAGCACCAAACCAGAACTCCTTACCTGCCTTAAGCTCTGCAATCTCCTCTGGTGTCATAAAGTCTTTGTAGACCTTATCCAACAGCTTGTGCACCTGATCGGTTACGAAGTCAGTGTGGGCCTTGACGTTGGCTGTGTTGCCCAGCGTACCGTAAGAGGCTGTGTGGATCATAAACTCTGCTGAGTCTGTGACGCTGCACTCAGGCACTACGCAGGCAATCATAGACGCTGCGCTGTACGCTGCACCGACCACTGTAGCCACTACAGTACCCTGACAACTCTCGATAGCCTCCATCAACTGACAAGCACTGTCCAGCCTCCCTCCTGAACTGTTGATAATGATACTCACTACATCGTCTTGACTACAGGTGATCAGCAACTGAGTGATGTCCCTGTACTGGATAGGCTCTCCAACGTCCTCATCTAAGAAGAATACGTGGCTGTTATACCTAATAGGGATTGTCCTGATGGAGTCGTCCTGTGTTGGAAGTCCTAGTTCATGCTCTGCCATTGGGTCACTCCTCGTCTTCATAGTTAGTCTTTGCGATAATATAGTTCTTAACAAGGGAGCTACGAACGATGTCATCAATACCGAACTCAAACCTGCTGAACTCTCGCATGTGCCCTGCAATGTCTAGGAACTTTAGAATCCCTGACTTGTCATCGCGCTTCTTAAGATCAGTCTGTCGATAGTCGCCACAGAATATAATCTTTGACTTAGAACCAACTCGTGTGATGATGGTGTCTAACTCTTCAAAGGTCATGTTCTGCATCTCATCAACAACTAAGATAGAATTGTTGAATGTAGTACCTCGGATAAAGCTGGTGGAGACAAACTCAATATGTCCCTGCTCCTCTAGCCTGTCCCAAGCGTCTTTACGTTTAAATAGCTCAGCGCATATTTGTTTATATGGCTGGGTGTAGATGTCCATTTTGTCATTAGCATCCCCCGGTAGAAACCCCATGTCCCTGCCTTGTACGGAGCTACGAATAACTGTGACCCTACCGAAAGGGTTGCCCTTATCAAGCACTTCCTCGATGGCCTTGTACAGCGCAATGTACGTCTTACCTGTACCTGCCACACCGTGCAGCGCAATGCAGTAATCACTACGTTGGTAAGCAGAGAAGAACTCCTTTTGCTTCTCCGTTAGAGGCTCTATCGTTATCATGTCGTCCAGCCTAACTCGGAGGCTGTTAGCAGCACCCTTTTTAATGGCTGTATGAGAGAAATCTGTTGCTGGTTCCTTGTTTTTGGCTACCATATTTACCTCTTTAGTTAATAGATAGAGGATGTCTCAGCGACACCCTCCCGCTCTCATCGGTTACTAGGTTGATGTGAACATTGTAGCGGGTAGCTCGAATACCCTGCCCTCGATTACGATAAGAACAACATTGTTTTCCTTATCATATTTCCAGCATCCCTCGAACTGCCTGTCAGCGCCCTCTTGTGTGAAGGTTGCAATACCGTCAGCACCTCCAAACTGCAAGCAAGTATCGTTATGCAGGTTAAACCTAGCGCCAGTGCCGTCATCGGAAAAGGCTACAATCTCGGCTGAAGCGCAAGCTGCAAAGCTAAGTGCAGTAAGTGTAGTTAGAAGTTTCTTTATCATCGTTCTAGATCCTTTCAATCGTCGTTAAATTTCACAGCCACCAGCAGTACAGCTTAGCGTCTGAGCACCCTCTACATTATCAGTGACTTCGATGAACGCCTCCCAATCTATTGTCGCTGGTGTGATCTGTTTCAACTGTTCCCATTGCTCCTTTGTAATCTCCTCATATGGAGCCTGTTTGTAAGTCCCGCCATCCATAGGGAGGAAGGACACCCCTGTAATCTCATCAAAGTGCTCCCACACCCAAGCCCCTACCGCAGGCCACTCGTGCTCCTTAACACTGATGGTCACTGACGGCTTATGCTCACAGTAGTGCTTCTGATACAGCAGCCATAAGCGCAAGTGCGTAATAGCGTCTAGATCATCTCGCAGTATAGCTCCTTCAGGGGCTTTGACAGGGAAGCTAAACACTGTAGTGCTATCAGGCTTCATCGCACAAGGCTCCCACTGAAACCCTGAACTCTTCAGGAAGTCTGTGATAGGGTCTTTACTATCAGATCGCACCCTACGTATAAAATAGCTAGAGTGTTGAGGATGGATGCCACTTGCAGTACCTGAAAGCTGCGATACAGTCCCCTCAGGCTTAATTGCCGTAACAGCAACAGAATGACTAATTCCAAGGTGATCAGCAATACGAGCGTTGGTAGCAACGGCATGGGCCTTTAACTCCTCAAGTAGTTTAGGTAGCTCAGCATCATCAGGGTTATTCAATAAAGTGTTATCCAAGATGCCTGTCATTGATACCCCTAGTAACCGTTCCTCTTCAGTATTCTGTTGCCAGATTTTTCTGAGATACGGAAAGTGCGTAAGAGTTGATTGAAAAGTTCCCAGAATAGTAGCAAGGCGAACTTTATTAAGCAAAGACTCACGACTATCATCACTGCGCACAATAACAGAACTAAGGTTACAGAACTGGTAAGGCCGCAATATAATTTCTGAGCAAGGATTAGTGCCCCATTCTTTTCCAAGTTCACGTCGACCTCCTTTAGCTACCTGTAGTTCGCTGGCGTACCTACTAAAGATACCTCGCTCACCACTGTGTGAATCATAGATGCTAGTCCACTCACGCATGAACTGGCCAACATCAGGTTTAACATCGTACACTGCGCTGTTGTTCGCCAGTGCTCGCTGCCCGTTACCGTCCCACCAGTTGCCAGCTTTAGCGTGGGCCATGCGATCATCGCTAATGTCGGACAAGCTAATCAAAGCGCTGCGCCGCACACCACCAACAACCACTACCTCGCCTACCTTGCACATGATGTCGTGTGCTTCCAATGTCGTTAAGCGTCTGCCAGCAGCACCCTTGAACTTCATCGTCACATATCGAAACAAATCCTCTAGAGGTCCGGGTCCACTAGCGCGACCACCAAAGGTCTTCAGTCTAGCGCCAGCAGCGCGTACCTTAGAGACATCCCACTTAGGCATCTCGCCAGCGTACAGCAGAGCGATGACCTGTCGCAGCGACTTAGCCCATCCTTCTTTGCTGTCGCGCACCACCACTACAGTGTCGCTCTCGTACATCTTACAAGGAACCTCTGGTAGCTTGTTGACGTACTTAGCCTCAACTGAGAAGCCTACACCTGTACCGCACAGGAGGATGTACATTGCCTCATCAAAGGCTTTAGCATCATCCACTGGTAGGTAACTACAGTTGTAGCCTGCTACGTTCTGGCGCTCTAGTGCATCTCCTGCTGTCATAATGGAGCGCATTGATGGCACTACATCGAGGTTAGTGATGGCATCGCTTAGTTCAGAGCGCATAAAAGGATTCATCGTGTAGTCGTGCTTTTCTTCTAGGTGTTTCTCCATAAAAGTCATAAAGCGTTCCACAGTCTCGGGCCAATGCTCTCGTCGTCGCTTATCATCTAAGTAGCGGCTGTATCGGCTCTTAGAGATATACGTTTGGTAGGGGGTCATGTTATCTTTCATTATAAGTTAATCTATCAGCGCATATTTTAGTTTGTCATACTTAGCCTCTACTATGTCCTCGAAAGCGTCTAGCAGGTTAGTGCTATTCACTTCCAAGAGTTCCAGTAGGGTAATCTCATCGAGAAGAGCTAAGCGTTCCTTCAACTCTTCCAGCGTTAGATTGCTCATTTCTCTTCTCCATATTCGTAGCGTAGGATGAACTCACAATACTGTATAGCCTTGCGAATGTCCTCTGCTTTATTCTTCAGTCGGTGGCGAGATACATACTTAACGATGTTGCCCTCGTTGTACCCCAGCTTATTCTTGTTGATATACTCGATAGGCTCAATAGCATAAGAACTATAGTGCTTAGGGCGAGTAATCTTAACCTTCCTGTTTCGGTCTTCAATGTTCTTATTGTGCGCTATTAGTTCATCGAGAGTAAATGGACTAGGTGGGAGAGACTTCTCTTCATACTCCATAGGGTCTAGGTAGGGAGGGAAAGAAGCTACATAGTCTTGTAATTCTTCATCGCTCTTCATAAATGGTATAGTCATTTTAATCTCCTAATAAGTTCAGCAAGTTCCTTTATGTCGGTAATTATTGACAACTACCTACGTATTGTTTAATTCGTTCGTTCATTCTTCACTCCTCCTTTAAATACTACAGACAGTGCATCCCTGCCAAAGTTTATTACGCTCCTTGCCACCCGCAGATGTCCAGATGTTTTTACCAATCTGCCTGCTAATGTCTTGTACTTTGATATACTGCTCTCTACCAAAATCATCGTGGTTAAAGGCTTTTTCTTTCCACTTATCTCCTGCCGCGAGACATGGAAAACAACCTACTCTATCAAAGCCTAGTGCATAGTGTGGGTGTTCCTCACCAGCAAGAAAATCAAACACTTCCTTTCGCGACCACTCTAAAATAGGGAGTTTAAACCTTATGCCCATCTTTCCCAAATACTTAGGATACTTGCCGGGCATGACCTCATGTGGATGATATAGATCCTCAGATAACTTACCAGCATACCTCTTAGTGCGTTCAGGGCTTTCGTCAGCGCGCATACCATACCACACTTGAAAATCACCTCCTTGAAGTTCTGCTAAACCCTTTAAGTATATCCTAGTCTCTCTTATCTTCAACTCATCCGTACAGTGTCTAGCACCCCCGCCGGGAAATCTACCATATTTTAGCGACTTACTTTCCACAGAGCCGCCGTTTACACTATCTATCGTAATACCGTAATGGGCGGACATCCACGCCACATGCTCATAGGTCTGTGGGTGCTCAAATCTAGTGTCGCAGAATAACCCCCTGATATTTTTTGGATCTTCCTGTTGTACAGCTAACTTCAAACACGCCTGTGAATCTTTGCCCCCGCTAATAGGAATAAGAATTTTGACTGTCATTTGTTTTCCAATCTAGAAAATACATATCTTACTGCATACGACTTTACAAAAGAAATTATAGTGTTAATAGTAACAAGCAAGGCGTTCATCTGGACAGTTGCCTCTATACCTATAATGGGAAATAGCAAGAGATTAGAGATAAAGATAAGAACTGTTCCTGCCACTACTTGCACAAGAGCCTCTGTCATACTAAACACCTGAACCCCCGAATCGTTTGCTTAAATAGTCAATGCTTAAGAACATCTCATCGAATGCACCGTCATTAACCTCGTTCAACATAACCAAGCCGCGCCAGTGTCGGTTAGACAACTGATCCATATAGTCTTCATCGTGCAAGTAATAACTACCAGCAATCACAGCACAGATAGAGCCACCATCAGCACGCTTACCGTAAGCTATCTGTTTCCCCTGCTGATGCCCTGCGAAGCAACTCATGTGCAGTTTGTTGATGATAGCCTGCGGTGACGCTGCTGGCCTTCCCATCGCACCTACAGGCCAGTAATGGTTAAAGCCTACACCGTTAATAAACACAGGATGCAAGAACTTGTGTACTTCCCAGTCCTTCTCGTACCCTAAGTCTTCAGTGCTAATCAGTCCCTCCAGTGTAGGGTTGTTGTTTACTGCTCTGTCAATACGGTTCTCGTGGTTGCCCAGCGTCATCACCATCCGAGGCTTGTATACCTTGTGCTTAGTTTTCTTTTGCTGTTTCTGCATCTCACGAAGGGGCGCAAGTAGTTTCGCCATAGCTGCCTTCGTAGCCGCAACATCCTTCTTGTACCGTAAGCCCTCGAAATACTTACTGCCACGCACGTCATGAGTAGACAGGCTAGGCATATCAGCGAAATCGCCAATGTTAACAACAACGTCAGGCTGGTAATCACAGATGGCCCTCCCTGCCCAAGTTAGATGATCGGTTGGCACACCTTCTTTGATTTGACAATCTGGCACAACTAAAATCTTCATACGATGTTATCCTTTATCCAAGTTGCAAAGAGCAGTAGTTCTGCATGGTTTGCGTTGCTCTTCATGTTGTTAGCGAGTAATGAGACTACCTGTATGTTGCCTTTAACATACCCCAATTCAGGAATTATTTTATCTATGCTTGCAGACGACTTAGTGCCACCGTGGTGGCCTATGTTCCTCGTCAAAGGCATACCAAGAATAGGACACACATCCGGTATAATAATGTCTTCTACCGTTATGTTAAACGGTATGTCTTTAAGCCGCGCCCTGTTTCTAGCACTGGCTAACAGACACTGTTCTGGATTCCTTTCTCTGTATCCTCTATGGTATTCAGCGGATGACTTTCCTACGTAGTGTCCGTAATTAGCCCTCATAAACCCTCCGTATGACTAGTATCTTCATAGCCCCTCTCCGAAAGCATCTTCAACTCTATCGTAAACACCGAGGTATCCACACGACTCTAAGAAGGTGGCAAAGTGTAGCATGATCACAGGCCACGGCTCGCCCTCAGGGGCTACATAGGAATTCTCAATGTAAGAGCTTTCATTCTCTGTTGCTGATGTCTTCGTAAATATGTACTGGTCATTCATTATTCATTACTCCTTCTTCTCTGTGTTCATGGTTGGCAAACTCGCCAAAATAATGTTCTCTAGCGGCTGCTGCGACCTGTGCTGCTGTCTCGATGTTATCATATGCGCCGAGCCATATGGCTTTGGAGTTAACCTTTATATTTACATACCACTTTCTCCCCCTTTTGCGCACTCCTTTGTAGCCTGATACCGCCGTTCCTTTTGAATTCGCCTTGTTTTGGCTCATCGTACACTCACGCAGGTTTTCAATGCGGTTGTCTGTTCTTACGCCGTTTATATGATCTACCATCTTTGGAAGGTATCCGTGGTGGTATAGAAAAATAATCCTGTGTGATAAGCCGAGCTTACCTAACACACTCACCTGACAATACCCTTTACTACAAAGCCACCCTGCCTCAGTCCCTACTTTTGCACCTTTGCGCGCCATCTTATGAATCAGCTTCCCATCATCTCTATAATCATATAGCTCTCTCACAAGCTCTTGCGTTATCTCCATGTTATTACCCCATTTGTTCATGGTATTACCCCTGTGTCCACTCAAGTGGTATAAATTTATCAGCGTATACGAAACCGTGCTGCGTACACCACATTCCGTAAGTTGTCTTGGATGTCTTAGTAATCCTCTGACGACTGTTACTGAAAACAAATCGAATATCAAGATCAGGATGCTGTGCTTTAACTAGCAAGTGCTTCTTCCGATCCGACAGTTCAAACCTTCCTTTTGTCTCTACTATAATTCCATTCTCCAGTATAAAGTCTGGTGTATATGTATGCTTAGACTCTGGCTGTATATACCCTAGTTGTAGCTTCTCATAAGTGAACGCTACTCCTAAGCTATCCAACTGCTCGGCTACCCTCTCCTCCAGCCCAGAGCGCCAGCCATGCTTTACTGCTGCCTGTCTTTGTGTCAGCTTCCTTTTTGTGGTTGCCATAGCTCCCCTTCGTATCGCTGTAGCCAGAGAAGCTGTCCCTGCTCAGTGTAGTACTCTAAACCGTGCCCAAGATCCTCATAAGCCTTGAACGCTGCTGCGTGTAACTCAGCCTCTGTCGTGCAGTCCTTCAGTATCTTCTCAGCCTTCTTAGGGCCAATGCCAGCCAATCCCGGTATAGCATCAACTCTATCGCCAGTGAGCAGTTGTGTGTAGAAACTGTACAGCCCTTCAAACTCTGTTACATAATACTCGTGATCCTTGTTAGGATTGTAGTGCCACCCCTGTAGCTGGTTAAGATCCTTATCAACGTGGACAATCCAAGTGTTGTCTAACTCTTTAGTGCTCTCGATAGCCACTGCATCGTCAGCCTCAATACCTTCGATGGTCACTGCTCCCATTCGCACAAGTTGCTTCTTAAGCGCATCGAAGTGCGGAGGCTTCTCTAGATCTACCCTGTTGCTTTTGTACCCTACAGTCTTAGCTATGTCGTACCTGAAGTTACGCTTAGGAGTCAAAAAAGCCTTGAAGGATTCACAGTCGAGTTTCATATATACAATATCTGTAACCCACTCTGTCAATCTGTTCAAGGCTTCTCGCTCTGTGGAGTCCTTCGATGAGAACCCCACAGTGTAAAGCATAAAATCAGCGTCGATGACTACCTGTTTAGGTTTGTTATCGCGCTTCTCCATAGCTTACAGAATATCGTCGTCGTCTACTTCGAGATCGTCACCGCCGCCTCCACCGCTGCCCATATATTCAACTACCTTGGTCATCTTCAGCTTCTTAAGGCTAGGACTCACTCCCTTCTTACCTTTGAACGACCACTCATAGAATCCTACAGCAGCAACGCACTCTGAACCGTTGCCAATGATGTCACCATCCATCTCTACACCCTTATCGCTAAAGGCTTTGATAGGGTGGCTGCTCTTGCAGGTTACGAAGCGTCCTTTGTCTTCCTTAGACAACACTTTGATACCTAGACCCTCAAGTGACTCGACAGCTTTATCCGACAGTTGGCAAAGATCGACTTGATACTTACCAGACATATCGTTAGTCTTATTCAAAAAAGCCCACATTACGGTTGCTTTAACAGGTACTTGCATTTTAGTTTCCTTCTAAAAAAATCTGATGATCAACTGCATCAGAAAACAGTATTTTACCACAAAAAGCCCATCTTGTCAATGGGTTTCTCTCCAGTTTCTACCTATTTTATACTCACCATCTAAAGGACAGCGTAGCTTCAAAGCTACACCAGCCTCTCTGATAGATTCTACTGCTGCCCTACCGACAGCATCCCCATGCTTCTCAGGGCATTCTATCTGAAACTCATCGTGGACGTTAGCCACTAACTTAAACGGTATATCCCTCCAGTGTAGTTTCTTATACATAAGCACCAGCGCCTTCTTCATCACTACTGCCCCTGCCCCTTGTAATAACGAATTGAGGGCGGCATGCTCAGAGCGAATCCAAATATTTCTGCCATCAAGTCCTTTGACTGCCCCGCTTCTTGCGTGCTTTTTGGTTCTTTCGAGTAGTCCTGCAAGAGAAGGGAGATTTGACAGGAAAGTTTCTTTAAGTCCTCTTCCCGCTCGTTCACCTCCTCCAACAATGCTTCCAATTTTAGAATCTCCTGCGCCGTAAAGGAATGCGTAGATGAAAGTCTTTGCATTATCTCTCGTAGCAAGCCCTGCTGCTCTTTGATTAACTGTGTGTACGTCAGTACCATCTTTACTACTCCCTTCAGTAACTACTTTGATATACTCAGCATCCTGCATATAGTGTGCCAGCATCCTAAGCTCTAAACCACTAGCATCACAACCCACCAACACATTACCATCATCCACTGTCCAGCACTCACGACACTCAGGGCCGTAGACGCTACCAGCATTAGGTATCTGTGCCATGTTTGGCGTAGAATGTGTCATGCGTCCTGTCACGGCTCCGTTAGTGATAACCTTACCATGTACTCGCCCATTTACACCCACAGCCTCCATCCACGAGCTAATCTGCGCTACCCTTTTCTGTAGCATCAGGTACTCAGCTATCATCTTAGCCTCTGGGTACTTCAACGCTGCCAGCACGCCCTCATCTACTATCGGATGCCCTGTAGGGGTTAGCTTCTTAGGCTTCCACCCTAGCTCCTTGAGCTTCTCTCCGATCTGCTGTCTAGATCCGGGGTTGAAAACAACAGTGGCATCTTTGAGTCGCTTTCCTGTTTTATCAGAGACTCGCTCAACTGTCTGCGGAGGCCATCTAGCCTGCATTGATTCATATATCGTATCCAGTCGTCCTTTGACATCAGTAAGTAACATTGTTGCATATTGTACATCCAATCTAAAGCCATTGCGCGTCTGCTCAGCTATGATAGCAGCTACATCGTGTTCCAGTTGTACGCTCTCATCGCTGAAGCCTTTAGCTTTCTTGTCCTTCACAAGCCTATGGTACAGCGCCTCCGTTACCCTCACATCCTTGACACAGTAGCGAGCCAGCAGTGGCAGATGAGGCTCATCAAACTCCATCCCTTTAGGAGTATCTACAGAGCTTCTATTGGTCAACCACAGCCACACTGCTCGGTAGTCAAGTTTCTGTGCTGTCAACTCCTTTCCCCAAGCGTCGAGGCTGTGTCCTCTCTCGCGGCTCGGATCTAGGAGTCTTGACACTACTAACGTATCGTGGATCGTCGTCTTCCGAATCTTCGTATTCCACAATTTGTTCAATAGATAGCAATCGAAAGCGATGGCGTTGTGCCCTACTATCAATGTAGTGCCCTTTAGATAGTCCTTTAGGCTCTTTGCTTCCTTCCATATCCGCACCTCTTTAGTGTCAATATCTTTGGTAACGCACAGCCATATATGGTCATGCGCCATGTTTGTCTCAATGTCTAAGACTACTCTACACATTACTGTTCCTTAGTTATTCCCTCCGTGCTGCACCCGACAGACTAGCCATCTTGTCCAGTAGCTCATCCAGCGGCTTGCTCATCATGGCCCTGCAACAGCTAATAAAGATAGGATGGAACTCTTTACCGCCATCGCTCTCCTCTACTCGGTTGAGGTACTTCTCAAAGAACTCTTTGACTAAACTCTTTAGTTCGTCTTGTTCATTCATGTGTTCCTCCACTGTCAGGGTCTAGCTTCTTAGCCTCTTCAAGCCCAGCCTTGATTGCTGCCATAATGCCAAGCCTAGTGAACGCTCTCGCCTGCTCATCTGTAAAGTCAAAGTTGTAATCAGCACTACCGTCAGCGTTCTCTCGGATAAGCTCCACAGCACAAGTGCTTGTGATGTCCTCACTGCGCTCTAGTGGCTTCAAAGGCTCCACTTCTTTTCCATACCAGCCAGCTACCAAGGCCAGAGCTGTGCGCATCTCACGTATCTTGCTGATGTCTTCCTTCTCATCGGTTGAGAACACAGCAATAAAGCCATGATCAGGGTCTTCGTAATCATCCAGATAACCGTCCATCGCATAGATAGTCCCAAGCAAACTGCTATGAGTTATCTCATCACCAAACTCGTCGTTTATTTCAATCTTCATATCAGCCTCACTTTAAATTGATCCATAGCCCTACCTGAGCAAAAGCATAACCTATCCAGATCATACCATTACTTAGCTCGCCCTTGCTCCATTGTAGCACACCTACAACTAGGTAGCCTGCGCCTGTAGCGCCAACGATAACGTGCTCAATCTGCATACACGTTCAGGATAGCCTGCAAGCGCCTAATTGACAGAGATAGCTCCTCAGTCGTTACGGAGGGACTCCTAAGCATGTCTTGCAGTAGCTGCAATGCCTCCGCAGCTGCAAGTCGTAGTTCTTTAAGGTCTTCCAGTTCTTCAGTTCTATTTTTCATGTGTTCTTCTCCTTATAGAGTGGTTCTCCACCGTCATCAATAAGACTGAGGGTTATCTGTTCTTCCCACAAGCCACCCACAGCAACATGGCTCGTTGTCATCCAAGCCACAGGCTCCTGCGGACGCTTCTGTAGCTGTTGCATGTATTGATCTAACGCCTCGATCACAACCTTTGCCGCATCGTTTACTGGCACATCAGGGTTTACCCACACCCCATCTTTTGAGATGCGCATCATCTCCGTGGTGTCATCGCTGAAAGTAATTGTGTTTGGTGCTGTCATTTGTTCTTCCCCTTCGAGGCAATGATGCACACTACTATGCAACATACAATAACAAACCACATACAAATTATTGATACAATCATCATAAAGGCTCCAAAGTTGTTTCCGACAGTCTACCACTTTCTCGCTCATACCGCAAGCTGCACGCTGGTCCTGTGAAGCCTGTGTGTCTGTTTTTCGCCACAGCTACCTTCGTAGTGTTACGGGTTTCAGGATCATCGCTCATGCTGTTGCGCTCCAATGTAATCACAGCATCGCTAAGCTGAGCAATAGCACCAGAGCCTCGTAGCTGAGACAGAGACACTGCTTGCCCATCCTCGTGCCCTGCGTTGCCGTTAGGTCGCTTCAGGTGAGACACACAGATCAGTGTGATGTCTAGCTCCTGTACCAGCGTCCTTAGCTTAGTCATCAACAGGTCAATAGCCTTACGCTCATCGTCATTGTTAGCACCACTGATGATGATGCTAATGTGATCTAAGAGGATAAGCCTGCAATCACAAGCCTTAGCAAGATACCTAATACGATTGCAAATGTTATCAATGTCTGTACTCCCAAAGTGATCGAACAAATATATCCGCTTAGTGCCTAGTGTAGCGTCAAACGAATCCTTTAACTCCTGCTCTGTAACCTCGGTGTCAGGTAGGTGGAGCAGCTTGTTAGCGCTCAGCGACATGATACTTCGTGCTGTCTTCCTAGTTGACTCCTCTAAGAACATACCGCCAATGTTCCACTTGGTAGTGTTCAGCACATGGAACAGAATCTCTCGTAAGAACTGACTCTTACCTAGTCCGCTACCAGCAGTGACAGTGATCAACTCAGCAGGGCGGATGCCATAGAGCAGCTTATTCAGCCCCTCCCAAGGATACATAGCCTCTGCTGGCTTCTCAGGTGATGACACTGCATCCCACAGATCAGCACCGTTAACGATACCATCAGGCTTCCACAACTCAGCCTTCCACCACTCGTTGACGAACGCCTTACCAGCATCAGCTACTAGATAGTCGCAAGCATCCTTATAGCCTGTCAAGTGCTTAACAATCTTAGCCTTGCCAGCGAACAACTCAGCCACTTGATCAGCAGCTACCTTACCCGGCTCATCGCTATCGAAGCAGACCACCACAGCATCGAAGCTGTCCAGCCATTCAAAGTTAGCTTTGCAGTCCTTCAGCGCTGCCTGTGCGCCGTTGCGAATAGACACTACAGGCCACTGTGAACCTGTCATCTGAAACGCTGCCAATGCGTCTAGCTCGCCTTCGCAGATAGTGACGTACTTACCGCCCTTATGGAACAGTGACTGACCAAACAACTGTGCATCGTTGAAGTTGCCTAAGATCTTAAAGCCCTTAGTAGTAACCTCTCGCACCTTCATAGCTACAGTCTTACCAGTAGCATCGCTATAGGGGTAGTAGTGACGTTCACTGTCCTGTGTAACCCCGTACTTCTCACAAGTGCTGCGAGAGATACCGCGAGATGGAATAGCCTTGATCTCAGCACCGTGCGACAGTGGCATGATACTGCCCCCTGATGGGTTCCCTGTTGGTGGTGGCATTGGCATATCTTCTCCGTTTCCTTTTACATACGTCTTGCAAGCATAACAATACTGATGACCATCATCAAACAAAGCGTTACCGTCTGAGCTTTCGCAATGATCACATGATGTGTGCTTTACAAACTTACTATTATTCTTTATCATAGTATATACTCATCAATTCTGCTTTGTATAAAGTCCAGTGCTGTAGCCTCCAGTGCTACATACATTAGCGCTCTATCGTTAATGGTTAGAGCATCCTCTAATATATAACCCCCTTGCCCAGTAGTATTATTTAAATAGACTAAATCAGTTAATAATACATTCCCTACGTTAAAGTTAATAATACTCGGTAGATAATCCTTTAATAGTTTCTCATCTGTAGGACGCTCATAGTCAACCTCAACATCAGCAGTGACCATTAGCGTACCGTTCTTGATTCCAGTGTCAGCTTTCTCGTCAATGTCCACCTTTGCACTGATCGTGATGATTGTAGTCAACATAGCTATCCTTATAGTGCCCAGCAAGGCCCTTAATCGGGCTTCTGAGCTTCGTTAGTGGTACTAGGTAGCCTAGGGTAGCTTCCTATGCCTTCAATGCCTTGTGGAGCCTCTCCAGATTCACCGATTGTGTAGATTGTAGTCACATCACCGAGGTACTTAGTGATGAACCACTCCAATATCAGTCTACCGACAATGAACCCTACAGCTACCAATGCTGCTATCTCTAGCGTAGACATCATCAGTGTTTCCCCCATATCTGTTTATTCGCCACAGTGTACTTAGCATCGACATCTCGCATAACTGTAGCGTGACCGTACATCAGCATAATATTAACTAAATCATCGACAATGCGGTGATAACTCATCTCCTCCATGGCCCTGTAGTACTCACTGCCATCATAGAACTCAGGCGGTGCAGATTCTTCTATGCTCATAATAAACTCCTTAGTTTTAGACATAATATATACTTAGCCTTCTTAGTTACTACTTAGTCTACTTAGCTCTACAGTGTTACTACTTAGTAATTTATATATAGTTAATACTAAGATGTATGCTGTAGTGCGCTGTAGTGTCTATATAGTCTTTATTGTAGCATCAAAAGTCATCACTGTCAAGCACTTTGTCACCGTCAGCGTTGAAGTGTTGGTTTTTAGCTACAAAGTTGGCCGTGAACGCACCGTAATGGTCTAAATCATCAGGGGCCAACTCGTCGTAGACATCATCATCAACGCTCATATCAGCATCGAGGCAAGCTGTACAGGTGTCAGCGTATAGCCCTGTGTAGATGTCCTTAAGTGTGGATTCTTCTGTCGTCAAAATAGCGTCACATATTTGGCATTTCATGATATATCAGCTCCTAATAATACAATAAAGGTTTAAACAATTTCCGTCAGTGTCAAAGTTATTATCTTCTACCCACTGAAGGCAGAACTTACGCTCTGTTGATGTGAACTGGCAGATACCGCCTTCAATGGTCAATACTTTGTATAGTGGCTTAATCATCATACTGTCCCCCATATAATGCCGTCGGTTACATTCCAATGCTTATCCAGTATCTTGAACTTGTGGGCCTTGTATACCATAGTTAGATTGTAAAGTGGAAAGTTGATAATAATATCAGCGCCATCACCGTGCCAGCAGCCTATAAACTCACGACCGGCCTCAGTTCTGACCCCTGCAACCTTGCCAGTGTCGTGAACACCCACACAAGGGGCATCAGACAGCACCACGAACGCTTTTTCAGCTTCATCATAGGCTACCCCCACGACATCAGCTTGCGCGGCTCCTGTGCCTGCTATCAATGCCGTCGATATAATCAATGTCTTAATCATAATAATATACTCCTTTACAGTTAGTAATTAAATTCTTC
>TARA_R110000868_G_scaffold54509_8_pt1 | contig 21101 bp, 18 predicted proteins | sample TARA_R110000868 | Tara Oceans TARA_R110000868 (sample SAMEA4397489) | marine metagenome | biome: Polar Biome; feature: [SRF] surface water layer (ENVO:00010504); material: water (ENVO:00002006), including particulate matter (ENVO:01000060) such as... | depth 5 m | reverse complement strand
GGGTGTTGCAATTGTGTAAATATTACTTCCAGCTGGGGAGTTGTTGGAGGAGGTCAATTTAACTGTTCATATGGTGACCTATCAACAATAGCTGGTGGTGGATACAGTACGGCAAATGGCCCATGGTCTACAGTTGGTGGCGGTGTAAACAATTGTGCCTGTACTTGCGGCGCTACTGTTGGTGGGGGGCAAAATAACTGTGCATGGGGTAATTTATCGACTGTTGCAGGTGGAGGGTATAATATAGCTCTAAGCGCTTACTCAACAATTGCAGGTGGATTTACTGGTTTAGCAACTAATTGCTACTCAACTGTAGTAGGCGGATTTAGCGGATCTGCAACTGGAGTAGGATCAATTGTTGGTGGTTTATCCTCTAGAGCTGATGGCCGCGCTGCAGTTGCTTTCGGTGAAGGCAGCTGCGCAATTGCTTCAGCTGCTACTATTGGAGGTGGTAATACTAACGCAATAGTAGTCGCAGCTGTTAATTCAACTATTGCAGGCGGTAGAGCGAATCTCATATCCGGTACAGGTTTCTCCACTATTGGAGGAGGTGCATCAAACTGTATAACTGACTCATACTCTACTATTGGTGGTGGTACTAGTAATTGTGTTCTAGCAAGTACATCAACTATTGCAGGCGGTATATTAAATAATATTGGTAACTCTTTTGCAACTATTGGTGGTGGTTGCTGTAATATCGGCGGTGGGGGAACATCAGTTATTGGCGGTGGATTTTGTAACTGCACAATTAATTCAGGTAATTGCGCAACTATTGGTGGTGGATCCTTTAATATTGCATTTGGCTGCTACTCAACTGTTATTGGTGGATTTAGCGGATCTGCAACTGGAGTAGGCTCGATTGTTGGCGGATTATCCTCGAGAGCTTCTGGCCGCGCTGCAGTCGCTTTTGGTGAATTCAGTATAGCATCTGGTGACCAGTCATTTGTCGGTGGTGGATTCTGCAATAAAGCATGTTCGTTCAGAACGACTGTTGCGGGAGGTGCATTTAACAATGCAACATTTTGTTTCTCAACTATAGGTGGAGGTAATAATAACAATTCAACTGCTAACGGCAGTACTATTGCTGGTGGTACTAATAATACTGCCAGTACTAACTTCGCAACTGTGGGTGGAGGAAATAATAATAGTGTGACTGGGGGTGGCGCAACAGTAGGTGGTGGTGAATCTATAATAGCCAGTGGGTCTTATTCTACTATTGGTGGTGGGTGCTGCAACTGTGCGACAGTTAGCTTCTCAACTATAATTGGGGGATTTAGCGGAACTGCAACTGGATTAGGCTCAATCGTTGGTGGTTTATCCTCTAGAGCAACCGGACGTGCTGCTATTGCTTTTGGAGAAGGTAATCTCGCTATCGGTGCTAATTCAACTATAATTGGTGGTCTAAATAGCTGCGTATGTAGTACTGCCTGCAACACATCAGTTGTAGGATCATGCATAAGAGCGGTCAGTGCATACACAACATATGCTAATAATATGGAGCTGGTTGGCTGCAATAATGTTAGCTCGTATATGATCTTAAGCGACTGCACCGGGGTTAGGTGGAAACTATGTGTAGCTCATTCTTCTGGTAATGTAATGACAAGTCTTGCTTAGTATATGTTATAAAAGTTCCGTCAACTAGATTAATAATCCCCGTATACACTAGTATTATTAATTGACATATCGAATACTACAGTCTGACTAATAGTATTGACATCATAATCATATGATTTAGGATCAGAAGATAATTGACCTGTTATTGTACTAGATAAAATACCACTAAATGTATCATCATACACTTGCTCATTACCCCTCTCACCAGTAAGTCCAGGCTGCCAAGAATACTCCATACGCTTAGCTTTTAGCCTCCACATATAATGACCACCTAATGGATTAAGCTCTGCATTATCCTGATCTGTTCTCTCTGTAACCTCAAAAAAGTTACCACCCCTGTTACCATACCTGTCATTCCCATATTCAACCATTTGAAATACATCACCAGACTTAGGCACTACTTCTTGCACTAAATTCGGATAAACGTTCTTACCGTTAAATGCACTGAGATATCCATTAATGCTAACATATCCAGTAACTTCATCTTCAGAAGAAAATCCAAACTTACTTAATGTGAATGCATTCTCAGTTAATTTAATGTAAATTTTTAAATCATGAGGTCCATTATATACACTAGTTGGCTGCTCACCATATATATTATCAGCACTTAATGTATTATATGTGTTGACATAGTAATTTACATGCTGTCCCATTGAGTTTACCGTTTGTTCTACAATGTTGTTTATCAAATCAATATCAGGACTAAGGCTCGCCTTATTATACAGTTCGTAACAGTTTGAATTATTGCCCGCTCCATCATAGTAACATCCTGACATATTAGTTATTTATAGCAGATTTAAGAACGCTATGTAAAATATATTCAGAAGGTTTGACTCGCTTTAAATATACAGTACAAGATTTAATATGCTGGTTTTTAATAGATGCATCGCTTATTTCATGCTTACCCTTACCGACATTTCGATCCCCGCCTACTTTTAAATTCTCAAACTTAATATTGTATATATCTTTTAAGTGCTTTAACATGTCTGTAGTACAAATATGTCTATTAGGTGATCTACGTAGGTTATTAATTATGTTTTCAAACATATTACCATTAACCTTATACATATCAGGTATTAAATTAGGCATTTCAGGGTTGGTCATCCTGTTAATACTGTATTTTTGTGTTTTTTCAGCGAAAAACTCTTTAAAACATTTGTGCATAATTATATTTAGACAAAAAAAAGAGGAGCACATGTGCTCCTCTTTAAAAATTATTTTTTAATTGTATTTACTTACTGAAAAAACTCATCCCCTTTGTTTAAGCGAGATACCTTATTGTTTTTTCCGTTGTTGTAGCCTTTAGTAAATGGCCCACCAGTGTGGATCGCAGGGGGCTTAGGTACTTCAGCACGGCCGCCTCTCGACTTAACTTTTCCACCAACTTTATTATTTTTACCAGTTAAGCCACGGCCACCTGCATCAGACAATTCTTTAATGTCAATACCTTCTTTCATGCCTTGGTCGCCCATGCTTTCATCGCCTTCCATATCATCGCCTTCCATATCATCGCCTAGGTCGTCGTCACTACCAAAATCATCTTCTTCATCGCCTAGGTCGTCGTCGTCACCACCAAGCTGTTGGCTAAGCATATCACATAGCTGTTGAGCAACTTCGCGTGGAAGAGTTAATGTAATCTCATCACCCTCCATGTCATCACCCATATCTTCTTCACCTCCACCATCACCCGCTCCGCTTCCATCCTCATTACCATAATCACCATCAGGGAGGCCTAATGCTTGATTGTCAGTTGTAGGTGATGGAATATTTTCATTATCCATGACTTGTTCAAATAGTTTTTCAAAAAGTGATTTGCTCATAAAATTATTTATACTACGTTTAAGATTTTTTTGTTGATTTTCGGAAATATTTTTATATTTTTGCGGCTTAACTAAACCTTCTACATCATCAGGTCCAGTAGCGGTTTTGGCTAAACTAGCAACTCTATTACCTGCATTTTTTGCATATTCAGCTTTTGATTTATTCTTCTTAACTGATTTGTTGTTTATAAATCCAGCTCTCTTTTCATTAAGTAGTTTATATGCATCCAGTATATCGTTATTTGATTTGTCCATAAATATTAGTAAGTATTTACTCAATTTTATGTCAAAAAAAGAAATATATTTAAATAATCCTAATTTACCTACAGTTAATGCTGCATTCGACTATACCCCTAAAATGGTAAGTGAGATTAAAAAATGTGGCGAGAATTTAATTCATTTTGCTGAAACTTATTTTTATATTATTAGTCTTGATGAAGGTAAGCAAACCATCGCACTGCATTTATACCAAAAAAAGGCTCTACGGATGATGAGAGATAACAGGTTCAGTTTGCTTTTGTTCAGCCGCCAAACGGGGAAATGCCTTAAAGACAACACTTTATGCAAATTTCGAAACAAGCAAACCCTTGAAATAGAAGAACTTACGATGGATGAATTTTATAATAAGTTTTCTATTAAATAAAAGAGGCTGTCGAATAAATAGTATATATGAAAAACGATATAAAATTATGTAGAGTTACAGAGAAGCCAATTGATCCGATAAAAAGTGCTAAAAATTCAACTGGTTTATTTTTGAGCCCATCAGTTAAAAATTTATATCTCAAAAATAACAGAGATTTAGAAAAAACAAAAAAAGATTTAAATGATAACTATTATTGGATTAATGAATTAAATGATTATAGAAAGAATTGGCGAGTTACAGCTAAAGGGTTATATCTGTTAAATTTAAATAAATCCGAGAAAGAAGAGATTTACAATAGAGTATTTAAAGAAAAAACCAAATGTAGATTAATAGGATGTAATAAATTCGTTCCATATTCTGGTATTGAATTGCGTGTATGTTGCACAACACATTTTAATCAATCAACATCAAAAAAATATAAACCAGTAGATTTTACACATTGTTGCAAAGAGTGCGATATGAAATATGCGAATGAAATTGCATTAACTGCACATATTACAAGAATGCATTGTTCATCCGAAGAGTATTACAACACACATTTAAAAAAATCTCCTGATGAGGGAAAATGTCTATGGTGCAAGAAATCTATTAATTTTAATTCTCTGCAAAAGGGTTATAATAAATTTTGCTGCGATTCTAGCTGCAATGTTAACTACTATAACAAATATGAAAACCGACATCAATGCGGAGACAAGATAAGCAAATCTTTAAAAGAGAATAAAAATATGCAATCACAGAAAGAATATTGGATGAAAAATGGCTTCACAGAAGAACAATCAATTAAATTAGTAAAAATAAGACAGGCGACTAATTCTATTGAAGCTATAATGAAAAGAACAGGATGCAATAGAGAAGCCGCTACCGAAACCAGAAAAGATATTACTGCAAAATGGCTGAAATCATTTCCGAGATTAAATTATTCAAAAGTATCTCAAGAATTATTTTGGAAAATATATGACTGTATTAAAGATAAGTATAAAGAAATTTATTTCGCTACTATATCAAATGGCAATAAAATGATAGATGATAGAAACCATGAATATAGAGTACGGACATTAAAGAGTAATCGATCTCTCGACTTTTTTATAAAGGATATAAATAAAGTAATTGAATTTGATGGAGCTTACTGGCATAGTACGGCAAATAAACATGTCAATTATACAATAGATAAAGATACAAAACGAAATAGTGAAATTGTAGATGCTCTTAATTGCAAATTATATATTGTGAAAGAGTTAGATTATAATAAAGATAAGTTAAAGGTAGTCGAAGAATGTTTAAAATTTATAGCAAATGAATAATAAAAAATTTATAGAATCGAGAGATGTAAATAATTACGAAGTGTGGACAGATTCTGGTTGGGTTGATGTTCAACATGTGCACAAAACAATAGAATTCGATGTGTGGGTTGTAGAGACTGAAAATTTTAAATTAGAATGTGCAGATGAGCATATATTAATAGATAATAATAAACATGAAATTTATGTAAAGGATTTAAAAATTGGTGACAATATATTAACTGAAAATGGTCCTGAAGCTGTAATAAGAGTTGAAAAGTTACAAATTCCACCTGAAAATATGTACGATCTCACTATTAATTCAGATAACCATACATTTTATACAAACGGCATCCTTTCACATAATTCTACAATTAGTACAATCTTCTGTTTGTGGCAAGCTTGTTTTAATGAGAATCAAAATATTATTATTGTGGCAAATAAAGAAAATACTGCAAAAACTATTTTTAAGCGTTTACGACTTGCTTATGAAAGCTTACCCAACTGGTTAAAGCCGGGTGTTAGAGAATATGGTAAAGAGTCAATGGAATTAGCAAATGGCAGCACAATAGGTATAACAACTACTACAGGAACAGCCGGAAGAGGGTCAAGTGCTAATTTAATATTTATTGATGAAGCTGATTGGATTGAAAGTGGATTATTAACTGAATTCTGGTCATCAGTCTATCCAATTATTTCATCATCCAAAAAATCAAAAATAATAATGGCATCAACACCGCGAGATACATCAGGACTATTTTATAGATTATATTCTGACTCTCTTACAGGTGAAAATAACTGGGTTCACATGAAAATTACGTGGGACCAAGTGCCAGGCCGAGATGAAAAATGGAAAAAAGATACAATTAAATCTCTAAGTAGCCCAGAAGTATTTCGTAGAGAGTTTTCGTGTGAATTCGATCAAATAGGTGAAGCAGCTCTTGATGGCGAATTACTCGATAAAATGAGTAGAGAATGCTTAGATCCAGAAATTGTTCTAGACAATGGTGCATATAATATATGGATTACACCAAAAGAAAATAGAATATATGCTGCGGGTGTAGATATTGCAGAAGGTGTTGGTAAAGATTCATCTGTAATTCAAATCTTAGATATAACTGATTTAAAAAATATAATACAGTGCGCAGTTTTTAGGTCAAATACCATAACTCCAACAGAGTTTACTGCAAAATTATATAATATTTTACAAAACTGGGGCAATCCGATAGCATTAATAGAACGAAATAATTGCGGGGCTCAAGTTGTAGACAATTTAAAAAGAGAATATAATTATGAAAATATCGTAAACTTTGGTGCTTCTTTAGTTAATACAGTAACAAGTAAACGAAATGGTATTATATCGCATCAGAATGTTAAGTATAAAGGGGTGCAGAATTATAGATATTGGGTCAATACATTAAAATGTGTACAAATTAATGATAGGCAGACTGTTAATGAATTATCCGATTTTACAAGAAATCCAAATGGTACATGGTGTGCAAGATCAAATAAGCACGATGATCATGTTATGTCATTAATTTGGGCTTTATTCGTTTTAGCTGATGATATTGTCGATAAACATTTTGAAATATTAGTTAAAGATGATAATAATAAGCCTATGGAAATTAAAAAATTGGAATATGGTTATGATTATCAAGTTAAAGCAACATCAATATACACTAATGAACGTGTCGGGGTAGGTGCTGAATTACCTATATTATTTGGTAGAGAATCATTTGAAGATGATAATATGATAGATTTAGGCGCAAGTGGGTGGGAAATACTTAATAAAGAATAAATAAATTTGTGAATACTTACGCACTACAAAAAATCTACATAAATAATTGTGTAGATAAATATGTACCGAGTTTAGATAGACATAGAGTTATTACAGAATCAAAATCTACAGATATTAGAAAAGTAATTGAAATAGGTAATGATATTGTCAATGCATCTGATAATGATTTAAGTATACCAAAAAACTATGGGAGTATTCTGAATAAAGGGTATAGAGCTGTTCCTGCAAAAGAAAAGAAAGCAATTTTAAATTATTTTTCTGATGTATATGTAAAAAATCTGGTAGAGCGAATTGGAGGAGAACTAATAAGAGTTATTGCACCTAGAACTGACAAATACAGTAATAGTTTCTTTACATATATTATTAGAAGAGGCAGTATTGAAATACCTTTTATTATTACTGCAGGTAAATCAATGGGATTTGTTTTTGAGGAGCAACTTAATAAAAACTTTAAAAATCAGATTAGAGATGGAGAATTAATTGCAGGTGGGGTACTTGAAGGTCTATTAATTAATTTAAACGAATTTGACGATCTACCATTTGATAAGAAAGATTCGGATTCTGGTAGTGCAGAAGATATTTTAGAGAATTTTTACGAAATAGACGATGTTATTTACCAACCAGGTAAATCAGAAGCTCGTAAATTTAGTAATGAAATTATAGACATCGGTAAAGATGTTAGCGATGTTACTTTACGTCTTAACAATGGATCAAACATATATTTATCATTAAAATGTGGTCCATCTTTATTATGTAACTACGGTATTTCTGGTTTAATTGTCCGTGATAATAATACAATACAAAAACAACCTCATAAATTTGATGATTTTTTTGCTTTGTGTGGTATAGATTTTGATTTATTGGTAGGTGGGTTGACCGAGTACGATACAAATACAGAAATAATTTCCAAAGAAGATAGAAAATATTCAGTTGTGCCCAAAGAGGATGTAGGGGATGAAATTATTAGCTGGCTCGGATCAGCAATAGGATGCGGATATTTTTATTTTAAATACAAAAATTCAACTAAATTTCAATTAATTGATTTTAGAGAGCCTGATACAGTTCGTGAATTTTTAGGTTCAAAAATTAAAAGTATTGAATATGTTTACCCTGGAATAAGCGGTGGAACAGATTACGGTGACACCAAAACAATGGTAGTTGTTCTCTATATGGACAATAATTTGAAATATACAGTAAAATTGCGAAATTCTACAGGTGGATTATTGCCGAATAAGCTAACGGTAGAGACTAATTTTGAAAAAGCAGAATCCGATAAAAGCATTATTTTCTCTATCAAGCGACCTTTTGAACTTTAATATTTATGATAAATTTTAACAATTATTTTAACCGCTCACAGCAATTATTCCTGGAGGGTGGACTAGGGGGTCATATGCTTCACCCATACCAATTACCTGAAATTAATACCGGTAAAGATTTAATAAAATTATTTACAAAAGCAGCTGCATATGTCTCCAATAATTTTACTCCATTAAAAATTGATGGTGTAAATATTAGTCTACGCTTAATCACTAATGAGCACGGTAATAAAGAGTTTGCAACAGATAGAGGATCAAAAAATCCGCTAGATATTGAGGGGCTTACTGTTAATACATTAGCAAAACGTGGATTGAATCCTAGTTATACAAATGATGCAACTCAAATTTTAATAATATTTAATAGCTGTATACCATATATTAAAAAAGAGCTTCAAGAATTAGGAATGATGAATGACTCGACTATTTCACTAAATACAGACTTCGTTAGACCTGGTATTAATGTAATATCATACAAGGATGTTTTTGTTGCAGTACACAATTTAGTTAAAATTGAGACTACATATAGCGATAAATTTAATGGGGGCCTGCAACGCGTAAAAAGCCAGGTTAGTTTTAATCAAAATGTGTTAAATTTAATGGTAGATAAAATTAATAAAATATCAAAAACCTATGATGTTGATGTAGTTACAGTTGTTCCAACGTTTGTACCTAAAGGTGGTAATATTAATTTTGAACCAGTGTTGGCCTCGACATTAACATTTCTTTACTCAAGCGAAGTATCTGAAACAAAATCTTTAAAAGTATTACTAGGCGAAGTAAAAGATTGTGATGTTGCAAAGTCTAACGTAAGATATCTCAAAACTGGTAAACCAATTGCTGCTTCAGCTGGAGTAATATATAACGATATATTAAATAGTGTGCCATTGGACCAAATAGTGGAGGAAAAAAATTATCAAAAAGTAATTGACAGTGTGGTATTGCTGCATTCTACTCGTTTATTAGGTCAAACTATAAAAAATGCATTAAAATCTGGTAAAGGTAATGTTTCAGACCATGAAGGTATAGTAATACATAATTCTGAAGTATCTCCATCTGAATTTAAAATAACAGGCGACTTTATTGTGAATAAAAATACTTCACATATGAAGAGTGTGTTAACAAGTGAGTCTGCAGCATGGCAACGTAAAGAAGGTAAAAACAAAACTGGTGGATTAAATCGCAAAGGGGTAGCAAGCTATAGGAGAGAAAATCCTGGAAGCAAATTGCAAACAGCAGTTACAACTAAACCAAGTAAATTAAAAAAAGGAAGTAAAGCTGCAAAGCGACGTAAATCTTTTTGCGCAAGAATGGGAGGAGTAAAGGGACCAATGAAAAAGCCAAATGGAAAACCAACACGAAAGGCACTTGCATTACGTAAGTGGAATTGCTAATTTATTATGAAATTAAGTTTTAAAAAATATTACGTCTTAAATGAAGGCGGAAATGTATTTAAAGATGCAAATAAATTGTCGCTAACAGTCAGAATTCAAAAAGCTGATATTGACCCAACTGTAAAATTTATAGAAAGTATAACTAGCTTACCGTTAATTAGTAATTACCTAGGCAGCACAGGTAAAAAATCATCAAGTGGTGACCTTGACTTAGCTGTAGATGAAAATACTACAACAAAAGATCAATTAGTTGAAAAATTAAGTAAATGGGTAACAATTAATTTGGATGGTAAGCCAGTAGATTATATTAGAAAAGGTGGTATAGAGGTTCATTTTAAGACGCCAATTAAAGGTAATGCAGATAATGGATATGTTCAGACTGACTTCATGTTTTCAAAGAATATAAAGCTGTTAAAATTTATTTATAAAGGATCGGGGATTGAAGACTCACCATATAAAGGCAATCACCGAAATATATTAATGGCGAGTATTTCACGAGCATTAACTCCAAGTTATAAATTTAGTACTACAAGAGGTTTATTAGATTCCAATGATCAATTAGTTGCTGATGACCCTGCTGAAATTGTTCAGATATTAGGTGGCCCAGGTACACAAGAGTCAGATTTTGATACTGTTGAATCCATTTTAAATATTATTCAAAAACGTCCTGATTATGAAAAACTAGTATTAAATACTAGAACCAATCCTGTATATGTAAAATCGGGGGTGCAATTACCATGATAACGTTTAAGGATTACTTTACTCAGGATGGTAACAAGATTGTAGCAATATACCCCGGGGGATTTAAGCCTCCTACAAAAGGACATTTTAAAGCATTTAAATATTTAATGGAGCAAGCAACAGAAGGCTTAGTATATATTGGCAAAGGTGTGCGGGATAATATTACAGCAGATCAATCATTTAAGATTTGGAATATCTACAAAGACTATTTAAATAAGCCTGTAAATATTGAAATATCTGCTATTTCGCCTGTTCGATCAGTGTGTGATTATGTAGATCAAAATTTAGATGATAATAATTTTAAATCCTTTTTAGTGGGAGCTGGTAGTAAAGGTAATGATGTATCAAGATATAGATATTTTGAAAAGAATATTGAAAAATACGCTAAAGTTCAAATAGTTCAAATACCAATACAAGAAAATAATATATCTGGAACTAAAACAAGAGAATTAATTAACAATAAAGACAATTTTGCATTAAATTATTTTGTGCCGGAGTGTTTAAGCAAAGAAGATAAAAATAAAGTAGCCAGGATACTTAACTTATGAGTGATTTAATTCAGCAATCTGTATTTAATAAGGGTAGGTTAGATAAGTTTATAATGGTATTGACTTTACCTACAGCTTTACGTGAAATAAATTCAAAAAGCGATCGAAGTAATAATAAGATTATGCTCGATACCTTACAATTTTCGGTTTTCGGTACTATAGTTCCGAAGATTCAGGTGCCAGCTGTAGAAGCTCGATATATGGGCTCAACAATTCAAATGTCATCGCATTCGCACCCTACTTATGCACCAATAACTGTAAATTTTAATATTGATAATAGATTTAACAACTACTGGGTTATCTATACCTGGCTAAACATATTACGAGACCAAAAAGAAGGAAAAGATGGGATAGTTAACACTAAAGGTGTATTAAAGAGTAATTTTAATTTAATAGATTACTCATCAGATATTTCGGTATTTGCTGTTGACGAGTATAATAAACCAATTATTAAGTGGACATATAAAAATGCATTTCCGACAGAATTAAGTGAAATTACTTATAGTTATCAAACGGGAGGTGAGATTACATCAACGGGAACGTTTGCATTCCATGAAGTTAATATTGAGTTGCTTGATTCATAAAAAATTATACAAAAAAAGTATAAATAATATTATATGGCACGAATAATACAAAGTCCTGGAGTACAAATTACCGAAACAGATTTATCTCTGTCACCAGTATCATTTAATGGTACTAATATATTTGCGACTGGTTTCGCAGCAAATGGTCCTACAGACCAGCTAATACAAATTACGAGTGTATTAGAATTTGAGCAAATATATGGTACACCTACTAACCCCTCTGAAAGATACCTATTTTATACTGCAAAACAAATCCTTGATAGCGGAACAGGTAATTTATTTATTAATAGATTGCCATATGGCCCTGTAGCTGGTGATGGGTTTGGTAGTAAGTATAGTGCGCTTGTTTATCCAGTAACTTCATTTGTTGGATACAGCACTAACCTTGATGCAACTGCAGCACTAGGATTATCTGCAGTATTATCCAACAGTTTAACTTCAACTAGTGCAACTTATTTGTTTGGTACACCTAAATTATTCGAACTAACCGAGCAACAATATTTATCCTGTATTGATGGGAGTGGGTTCAATTGGGCTTCAACATCTTTACCTAAAGAATCTATTGTTGGTGTTTCGACTTTTGGTAATGCAGGTCTAGTAGTCTTAAATAAAGCACAGGTTGTAACAAATAATGCATTTGAAGGTTATTATGTTGGTGTAGTAGATAACTCTAACTTACTTCCAACTACAGACTACGACAGTATTAATACAGTCTATAGTGTTGCATCGTCTGCAGCCATACCTAGTCTTGTTACTATCCCTACTACAAAATTAGATTTTACGTTATCCTCTACCTATATTAACGCAAATGGCAGTTTATCTGAAGTAATTGAAAATCTTAATACATTTGATACTAGCCGTAGTAATGGTCAAAGTATATTTGACGACACTGTAAATATTGGTGTATTTAAATTATTTAAATCACCGTTTGCTTATAATGCTAGTGTTCTGACTGTATCTCTTGCAGAAGCATTTAATGGTTCGTTTGATGCAAATAGGCAGATTAATAATGTTAATGGCGGATTGCCAATAAGCTACTTTATTGGTACTCAGAGTATACCATCAAATAATATTACAGTATTAGTTAATGACAATATTTCGAACAGAACCGGTAATACTTGGCTTGACACTAATGGTGTGCCAAGTAAGAAGGTCAGATTCATGACTGCTGCAAATTTAGCACGGTTAACAGCTAATAATATCGGGCTATCTGCTACATTTGGTGTAAATGCATCAGTATATAAGTCTGCATCTACTAGCTTAGGTACAGTTGATGCGCTATACCCGCTTGGTGCATATGCTGATCAAGCAATTACTACAAAAGACTTAGGGAGTATACCATTAAAACTTGACCGCGCACTTACTAAAATTGATAATGATGAAATTATTAATATTGATCTTATTGTAGAAGCAGGTCTTGGAACAATTTATGCAGTCGCATCTGCAAATGCTACTTCTTATTATGATGATTCTGCCCCTACATCGACTGGTCTACAAGCAGGTCTAAATGCACTGTGTAATACTAATGATTACACAGGGCCAACTGATACTACTCAAGATCTTCGAACAAACTACGCTACAATTATAAATAAATTTATAAATACAGCACAATTTGTACGAAAAGATTGCTTATTTATTGCTGATCCAATTAGACACATTTTTATTAAGAAAGATAATATTAAAACATTAACTGATAAGACAAAGTCATTCAGTCAGTACATTTACAGTGCATTACGACATCTTTATGAAGGTATTAACAGTAGCTTTATCACAACATTTGCAAACTGGGTCCAAGTTAATGATGGATATACTGGATTAAATGTTTGGGTACCATTCTCTGGTTATGCAGCAAATTTAATGGCTGTAACTGATCGTAATTCTCAGCCATGGATTGCAGCCGCAGGGTTTAACCGCGGGATTGTTACGGGTGCAAGTGATCTTGCTATATATCCAAAGCAAAAAGAACGCGATCAGCTATACAAAATTGGTCAAAACCCTGTTGCATTATTCCCATCTGATGGGTTTGTGGTGTTCGGCCAAAAGACCCTATTGAAACAACCAAGTTCATTTGACAGAATTAATGTTCGACGATTATTTTTATATCTTGAAAAGACTACTAAAGCAACTGCGAAGTTCTTCGTATTCGAGCCAAATACCTTGTTTACACGGACGAGAATAATTAATACTTTATCTCCGATATTCGAAAATGCTAAAAACACTCAAGGGATCTATGATTACTTAATTGTATGTGATGAACGTAATAACCCCGCTAGTGTTATTGATGCTAATGAATTGGTAATTGATATATACATTAAGCCAGTACGTACAAGCGAGTTTATTTTAATTAACTTTTATGCGACAAGAACAAGTACAAACTTTAACGAAATAATCTAATTTACAAAAACAAATTTAACTAAATAATATTATATGGCTAACGAACAAACAATTAGGAATTTTTATACCGAAGCGATTAACAGAGAATTTTCAAGAGATTTTCTGTTTAAAGTAGCTGATCTTAAGGTGGGTAGCCTTAATTTATACCCTAAAGATTTAGTATATGTTAAGGCTGCTAAACTGCCTGAGCGTTTATTAGCAAATATAGATGTTAAGTATATGGGGGTATCGTTTAATTTACCTGGTGTACCAACCTATGGTGAGGCATCTGGGTATTCTCTTACTTTTTATTGTGATGCTCAATCAGAATTGCATCACAAGTTTTTACAAGAATCATCGCGAACATTTAATGATGGCAGCAGTACGGGTGCTTATGATATTGCGACCCCTAATGATATAATTCATTTGACACAGCTTGATAAACAATTAAACCAAATTCGTGATTTTAAATTAAAGGGAGCTTCAATTAGAAAAGTCGGCGGTATTGAGTATAATATTGCAGAGGGCACAGGCGCACCAGTAACATTTGAAGTAACATTTGGATATCACTATTTTGAAGTATCTACTCCAAAACCGCCAGCAAGAGGCGACGGGCCTATAACTGATCCATTATTTAGAACTACGGGCAGCACGGACTAGGCGGTGAACCCGGCCCTATAACCGATCCATTATTTAGAACTACTAGGTAAATAGATTCGTTTAATTATTTAAAAATTAAAGATCTGCTATAAATATTTTTATGGCGGATCCTCTTTTTTCAAGTGCTACTGGCACAACATCTTATAGAAATTTATTTCATAACAAAATAAGTACATGGTCATCTGGCATTCCTCTGCAGACGTCATGGGTAGTTAGATTTAGTTTCCCAGGTATTACCAATTTTACGGAGTTTTATAAAAATATTGGAGCAGATATTAACATGGAAAGTCAGATACCGTTCGGCATCGCGGAAATCGATCAAATGAGAATATTTAATACCGACATTAATACATTAAATGGCTGCTTTTATATACAAAGTATGAAATTGCCAGTAGAAAGTTTTGCAACAAAAGATGCAGATTTGGATCCGGGAGCAGGTGGGTTTTTAACAGGTATAGTAGGATCAGATAGAGCTAAAAATTCATCAAGAAGTTTAACAATAGATTTTTTAGAAACTAATCTTGATTTTATTGATTTAATTATACGCCCGTGGATGGTAACTGCAGCATATAGAGGATTATTAGCACGAAAACATAAACCGTTTAAAGCAGATATTGATGTTGTTCAATACACAAGGTCAATTAAATATATTAGTGCTAGTACTGTTGAAGGAGCATCCAAAGATAGTGAGAGTGATAAACGCTCAATACGAAAACATTATCAATTTTTTGACTGTGTTCCTACAAATATCCCTGGTAATTCATTAACTTATACCGCCGAAGAAATAAAAACACTAAGTGTGCAGTGGACATATAATAGATATAGGTATACAAATGCACATAAGTCCGAAACTCAGTAACAAAAAACATGTTTACATTTAATATTAAATTAACAGACAATAAATTTGTCGAGTGTCGCGAGCTACCAAATAAATTATATGTTCCGTTTGTTAAGTCTATAATGAATAATGATAATATAATTATATCAAATTTTATAGACAGAATTATTGAATATACAGTAATAGATAAAAATCAAATTAAAGAATTAAACTGCATCGATAAATTTTTAATTTTATTAGATTTAAGATCCATTAGTATAAGCAATAGTATTACAATTAATACAGGTCAATTATTTAATAATACAAATGTGGAAATTGATAAACTGTGCGTACATATATTAGAATCATTGCCAATAATAACAGAGCAAGTTTTTATTGATGATTTAATAAAAATACGGATTAACATACCTAGAGATATTAGTTACGAGTTTACAAATATTGCTAATACTATTCAGAGTATAGAAATAGATAAAGATTTAATTCAAATGAATCAAGTAACCAGTAAAATCCGTGAATCAATTTTAAATTTTATACCTGCAAAGCTATTTAATCAAATAATTAACTTTATTAATATTACTACTAAATCATTAGAACATATTAATATTATTACTGCTAACACTAAGCTAAATATTAACAAAGTAGAGTTTAATATTTTTAATAATACATTATTTGAATTTATAAAGGCAATATACAATGAAAATCTATTAAACGTGTATAAAATGCAGTATATTTTAATGAGTAAATTAAATTATGATAACGATACATATTTAAATTTAACTCCAAATGAGTCTCAACTTCATTTAAATTTTTACAATGAAGAGTTAAAACAGCAACAAGATGAATATAATAAAAATAGTAAAGCTAGTAGTAAAACACACTAACTGTAATAATTATTAATATGAGCCAATTAACAAATATTTTAACCAAATTAAGGGATATATCAGATACTAATCTTGTGGATATATTCGTTGCATCGCAAGAACGAATTATTAAATTTCGTCAACTGTCTATTAAGCAGCAAAAAGATCTATTTAAAACAGGGTTAGATGGGGTTGCAGCAGGGATTACTTTAAGTGAAGAAATTACAAATATTATAAATACTAATTCTATGGAAAATGTAGAATTTAGTATTTACGATAAAATTCCAATTATTTTAAAGTTACGAGCAAATGCACTTGGTACAAATTGTGTAGTATTAAATGATAATAATCAACAGACGTTAGATTTTACTCAATTACTTGCAAGAGATATTAAAATACCTTTACCCGAAGAGTGTACTAAACATATTGTATTTGAATCTGAAATTGAATTAGATATTTCGTATCCCTCATTAGCAAAAGATTCAAAAATTAATAGATCGCATATTGATAAAGCTAAAAAACAAGAAGGTATTAGTGAAGCAATAGGGAATTTGTATATCTACGAAATAGCAAAATATATTGACACTATTACGATTGGTCCTGAGACAATTGACTGTAATTTATTAGCTGTTAAAGAATTAGTAAGCATTATTGAAAATCTCCCCGCAAAATTAAACGAAGAGGTAATTAGTTTTATGGGTAAATTGCGTAAAAGTGAAGAAGAGTTTCTAACTATATCAAACAATGTTATAATTATTGATTCGAGATTCTTTACAAAAGAATAGGTATTAAGTAAATATTGATAATGGACGTTACAGCGCAATTATCAAGAGTTTTACTTTTATTAGAACAATTCTGTTTTAAATTTAATGAGCAGAAAGAAAATACTACTTCTCGGTATGCTGAAGAAAGTAATAAATATAAAATTAAAGATGGATTTGGTCCTGATGAGCCTTCGACTTTATCTTCAAATGAAAGAACAAGATGGAAAAGTATTGCTAAGATTTTTAATTCGACACTTGCAGCTGGTGTTTTTCTTTCACTATCTACCGGACAGAAAAAAAATAGTAAACTAACTTCTAATGTAGTTGATGTTCGATTAGTAGAAATATCCAAAAAATCATTAAAAGACCTTAATCAAGTTAATAGTAAATCAGATAGTGGTTGGTTTTCTAATTTATTTAAAGGTATTGGTGCTGTAGTAGGGATTGCAGCGCTAGGTACAGCAATATATTTTATTATTAAATCAATTGGCGGTATGCCATCTGTTGATACAAAAACAATTTTATTAGTTGCAGGTGGTATTCTTGCATTTGTAGGCATATTATATGGCTTAACAAAAATTGGGTGGGGAGACCTATTAAAAGGTCTGATAGCTTTAGGGGGTATTGCTGCAATTTTAAATTTTCTAATAGTGCCCGCAATGGTTCAATTAAGTTCTATTAATTGGAAAAATGCTCTAGGAGCAGTAATAATGGCAGGTCTTGCAATTACGGGACTTGCAGAATTAGCTAAGAAACTAGGTAAGGCAGTGTCAACAGATGCAAAAACAGCAATACTAGGTTTAACTTCAATTGCTGCTATTGCTGCATTAATTCAGTATTTAATTGCACCTGCAATGATGGCGATTAGCGAAGTACCATGGGATGCTGCACTGGGAGCAATAATTGTAGCAGGATTAGCAATAACCGGAGTAGCATTATTAGCTGAAGTAATAGGTAAGGCAGTGTCGTCGAATGCGATCGCAGCGATTGTAGGTTTAGCTTCAATTGCTGCTATTGCTGCATTAATTCAGTATTTAATTGCACCTGCAATGATGGCGATTAGCAAAGTACCATGGGATGCTGCATTAGCAGGTATAGAGATAGCAGGTATAGCAATAACAGGTCTAGCAGTACTTGCAGGTGGAATAGGTTTAATAATAGAATCTGGTATAGGAGCTATCGCAATATTAGCGGGTTTAGCTTCAATTGCTGCTATTGCTGCATTAATTCAGTATTTAATTGCACCTGCAATGATAGCTATTAGTCAAGTACCGTGGGATGCTACTCTTGAAGGGATTGCAGTAGCAGGTATAGCAATAACAGGCTTCGCCGCCCTTGCAGGTGTAATAGGTTTAATAATGGTAACCGGTATAGGTGCTGTTGCACTTGGAGCTGGGTTACTAGCATTAACTGGTCTTGCAAAAGTAATGGGATACACTGCAGAAAATTTACTTAAATATAATAAGGTAGATCCAGACAAATTAACAAAAAGTGCGGCTGCAATTATTATACTAAACAAAGCTCTTGCATCAGGTATAATAGGATCTGGTGCAAATTTTTTATCAACTTTGGGTGATCAAGTTTCTAAAGACCCTGTAAAGTATTATGCAAGATTTGCTAATGAAATTAATGCGGTAAATCTTGCAGCTGTAGCAAATTCGATTAAACTTTTAAATGAATATTTACATGTAAATTTAAGTAGCAATGAAATTACTAAAACGGACTACCCAGCTTACTATAGCAGATTCTCTAATGAAATTAATGCAGTAAATTTACAATCTGTTGCAAATTCAATTGCAAGCTTACACAATAGTTTATCTATGCCTATTAATTTAGTGCCAATTAAGGATTATATAGATAATTACACTAAATTACTAAGTGGGATATCGAATCCAGACATATTTAACAATTTAAATTTAAACACTGTTGTCGATAGGATTAAACAGTTTACCACAGCTATTACTGACTCGTTAAAAGGTTTTAATTTTAATAAATTAAATGAGATAGACTTATCACCGATAAATAATAAAGTAAATGCATTTATTACAAATTTACGCAATACGCTCAATGATCCAATTGGTATTAAACTAAATATAGATAGCCAATTAAATACAATGTTAACTAATTTATATGAACAGGAGGCAAGAATTTTAACTAGACAGCTTGAACAACTTATTAATAATGGTCGAAAGCTTGATATTATTGCAAATAATATTTCTAATTCAACAAGACCTGCTCAAATGATTAATAGTAGCAGCAATGACAGCGTTATTTCAAATAATTTTTCAGATACAAAATCTGCATTCTTAAAAAATATTACGCTCGACACATCTAACTTAGCTTACAGTTAATATGGCGTTGACATACTTGAAAAGACTTTTTTTTGGTCAGCCTGACCCCGGAGCACCATATTATAATGGGCCCTTGCGCGACACCGAGCATAAGGATCCCAGCGGTAAATATGACTATGACTATAGACTAGATCCAGAGTTACAACAAGGTAATCCTAATTTTTTACCAGATAAATATAAAGAGGCAATAGAAGGAGATGAAGGTGCTGAAAGAAAAAGAGTGTTGGAAGCGCAGCAAGCAAACCAAGCTCCCGTCGCGCCCACAACTGCTCCCCCGACTGGAGGCACCACCACGCCCGGATCTCCTCCTCCTGTGGAACCCGGGGTTACCGCGGTACGCAACCATGTTACTAAAAACACGGTAGTCCCACGAATATTTGATATAGTATCTTCTAATAATTGCGGTAAATGGACCTTATCAGACATTAAAAAATTTCCAAATGAATATGAAGAAATTCCGCGTGTAATATTAACAGAGTATAAAGTAAACTCATCGTCAATTATCCAGACAATGCGGGTAGCGGCCACAGCACTTATTGACACTGTCGGGGCCGAGGCGTCGAGGACCGGTCTAGTTGATAAGCTGTTATCAGTTTTCCCTTTAGCTGCAAGCATGAAAAGTGATCTAGAGAAATCTTTAAATGACATGACACTAGCGGAGCAGCACCCAGAATTAGCGGGAGAAGCTGAAGCCGGGCCCCTAAAAGGTAATAGGTATCGATATTTATATAGTGTATTTGCAACAGGATATTCATATATATTGCCATATTTTTCAGACACATATTTTTATATACAGAATGATTGGAGTGACAGTTCAAAAACTACTAGTCCTTTAGCAAAACTGTTAACGCCCGGGCTTGATAAGTCGTTTGAAGCAATGAACGCTCCTAGTTTTTGGGACCCTGGAATCTACATTGAACGGCCTAAATTTTATAACTTTGCTTACGGTAATGAAGTAGAAGTATTGGTTAATTTTCCATTAATAAATACTGACAATTATGACGATGTATCTTGCAATCTACAGTTAATAAAAAATCTAGTAATTCAAAATTTACCGTACAGAAAATCCATAACAAGAAATGTAGTACCAGTTATATATGATGTTAAAATACCTGGTGTATCTCACCATCCATTTTGTTATATAAAAAAATTGGAAATAAAGCATGTTGGAAATAAACGCATAACACATGAATTTAATGGCGGCCACAAGACGTTAATTCCCGATGCATATATGATTAGTATAACATTAATATCAATGGTTTCAAATGCGAGCAATTTCTACCTTGAAGCATTTGGAGATGATATTAATGGTATTGATGTTACAACTCATCAAAGTTCTCCTACACCAGCAGTACCAGCAGCGGCACCAGCACAAGCACCAGCAGCAGCACCACCATCAGCAGCACCAGCAGAACCCACACCCAGCACTACCTCGCCCTCCCAGGTAGTAATGCGCACCAGAGGCGGGGGTGTTACAAGAGTTGTTAGGGTAGGTATTGATGCGTAGATTTAAGTCCAGGTTT
>TARA_R110000868_G_scaffold37022_2_pt1 | contig 21101 bp, 22 predicted proteins | sample TARA_R110000868 | Tara Oceans TARA_R110000868 (sample SAMEA4397489) | marine metagenome | biome: Polar Biome; feature: [SRF] surface water layer (ENVO:00010504); material: water (ENVO:00002006), including particulate matter (ENVO:01000060) such as... | depth 5 m | reverse complement strand
TCCCTGTTGCGCCGCAAAATTGACACGCTATTGAAACACACCAGACTGTGAGGCCAAATGTCTGCAAATAGCCCTCCCCGCCAAAGGGGCAACGGGCAGAGGCAGCGGGATTTTCGGAGAGCGACGCGGGCATGTTCATCGACGGGCGGCAGGTGCCGGACGGCACCATTATCGACACTGATATCGCTATTATCGGCGCAGGCGCGGCAGGCATCACCATTGCCCGCGAGCTGACCGGCAAGGACATGCGTGTCACGCTGATCGAGAGCGGCGGCTTACAATTCGAGCCCGAGTCACAAGCCCTTTATGAAGGCGAAAGCGTCGGCGTGCCCTATACGCTCGACACATCACGTTTGCGCTATTTCGGCGGCTCCACAAACCATTGGGGCGGCTGGTGTCGCCCAATGCAGCCGATTGATTTTGAACAGCGCGATTGGGTGCCGCATTCAGGCTGGCCGATCACCTATGATGATCTCGCGCCTTATTACGAACGCGCCAATAATTTGGCGCAGGTCGGGCCAGTTCGGTACAATGATGCCGACTGGTGGTCTGACGAGGGCAAGAACAAGGTGCTGCCGCTGCCGGGCGGCGAGGTGACGACGCGCTGGTTTGAATATAGCCCCCCCACCCGTTTCGGACAGTTCTACCGGAAGGCCATTGAAAAGGCCCCGAACGTACAGACCTACCTCCATTCCAATGTCCTCGAAATCGTGCCGACAGCGGATGCCGCCTCGGTCGATCATCTGCGGATCGGCACATTGAGCGGTGTACGCTTTGAAGTGCGCCCCAAGCTCGTGATCCTTGCGACGGGCGGCATTGAGAACGCTCGCATGCTGCTTCTGTCCAATAGCGTCGCCAAGGCCGGTCTCGGCAATGCCAATGATGTGGTCGGGCGCTATTTCATGGAACACCCCCATGTGGACAAGCCGGTCGAAATTCTGCTGACCAACCCGGAGGTCGTCGCGCCCTATTACAAGACCTATACCAAGCTCAACGGCGCACAGATCCGTGCGGTCTTCATGTTCACCGATGAATATCTGCGCGCTCAGCGCCGCCTCGGCACAGTGATGACATTCTATGAGTCAAAGGACGTGCGTGCCGACGACACATACGACGAGCGCGCAATCAGTGAGAACCGCTCGCTCGAGCCTGACATATTGCAAATGATCCGCTCGACCAATGCGACACCGGCGGAAGGTGGCGCGCTCGGCAAACGCTATGGCACGGGCTGCGCCACAGAACAGGCCCCGAACCCGATAAGCCGCATCATGCTGTCTGACAGCAAAGACGCCCTCGGCCTGCAACGCACCAAAATGGATTGGCGCCTCACCACCGACGACCGCACCAATCTGCGCAAGAACCTCGAAGCCCTGTCCCGCGCCTTTGGTCAATGGGGCGGCGGCGCGGTGAAAATCCTCTTTAAGGATAAAGACCGCTGGGACGAGGCAGAAGGCTGGGGCAATCACCACATGGGCACAACGCGCATGTCGGCAGATCCGCGCAAAGGCGTGGTCGACGCCAATTGCAAAGTGCACGGCATGGATAATCTTTACGTGGCGGGAAGTTCAGTCTTCACCACCTCCGCGACCGTCAACCCGACATTGACATTGCTGGCGCTCGCGACGCGCCTCAGCGATCACATCGCCGAAAAATTCACGCGCGGAGCCTGAAGCACATGAGTAACAAACAAGAAGCTGGGCACGACGCCCATCCCGCGATTTCACGGCGCAATCTGCTGATCCTCGGCGGTGTGGCGATCGTTGCAGGCGCATTGCCTGTAAGCTTCCTCGCGCTCGAACCGGACAATTCGCATTTCGCCAATGACTTGATGAGCCTGCTTGCAGAGCCGGAAGCTGCCGCAAGGCTCGGCGCCGAATGGCGCAAAGTCGCGACAATGGCAAAAGAACCTTCCGTCATTGCGGCATCAATCGGCAAGCGTCTCAACCCGCACGGCTGGCACAGCCAAGGCACACCGGCAGAACTCCGCGAGGCACTCAGGGATGCCATCGTGCGCGACTATGCGCGCAACGACATGGTGAGCATCGGTGGCTGGCAAATTGCCCGCACCAGCGCCGAACTCTGTGCGCTCGCCGCAAGCCTCAGCGGTGAGGGTGCAAACGAAGAAGCAGAGCCTGCCGCGCATGGCTGATTATGTTGTCGCTGACGCTTTCCGGCGGCTGACAATGACGATCGACGCGATGAGGATGACCAGCAACACGGCAGACGAGCCCACGGTGCCGAATCCAAGCCCTCCATTTTCGAGCGGCTTGGTGAGCAAATCGCCGACCGTAGCGCCCAGCGGACGCGTCAACACGAAGGCAATCCAGAAGAGTGCCGTGCGTGATATCGATGTGAAGAAGTAAGCCAGCACAATGAGCGTGATGAGCGTCGCAATGAGCAACGCGCCACCGGCAAAACCCAAACCCGAACTATCTGCCAGAAAGTCTCCGAGCGCGGTACCGAGCGTATTCGACACAAGAATTGCGGCCCAATAGAAGCTTTCAACCTTAAGACTTTTGACATTTGCCACAGAGAGCGTGCCGACATTCGCGCGCCAGAGCGCCAGAATAGCCAGCAACAAAGTGAGCAGCATGGCCGACCCCGCCACGTAGCCCATGCCAAGCGACCGGTCGATGTAATCCGACATGGTTGTACCGGCGGTGCTCGTTGAAAGGATCACGCTCCAGTAGAGCAGAGGATGATAAGATTTCGCTGTGAGCTGGCCGACGAGCGTCGCCAGAAATATCCCGATCAAGATAAGCGAGCTTGCCGCATAGCCGACGTTGAGCGTCATTGAGAGAAGGTCGCCGGCCGTTTCGCCAAGCGTCGTCGCGCAAATTTTCATCACCCAAAAGGCAAAGGTGATGGCAGCAACTTTGTTCAGTTGATTTTCCGGCATTTGGGGGCGCTGCTTTCAGTTCATTCTCGAGCGCCTCTCATAGGCCTCATCGCGAATGATACTTAAGAGCATGGCTCCGATTTGCCTAGTGAAATCGAGTTCATTCGCGCCTGGATGGTAGAAGCGCGATTTTCCATCCATGGGCCTGGATTGTTCGGACGCCAGTTGAGCGGATTGGGCAACGCGGTCGCCATGAGTGCCGCCTGACGCGATGTCAGTTGCGCTGCGCTGACACCAAAATAGTGCCGTGCGGCGGCTTCTGCGCCATAGAGACCCGGACCCCATTCAATCTCGTTGAGATAAAGTTCCAATATGCGCCGCTTTGGCAGCACCGCTTCGAGCCAGACCGTGAGATAGGCCTCCGCCGCTTTGCGCACAAAATTACGCGCTGGCCAAAGCAGCAGGTTCTTTGAGGTTTGCATGCTGATGGTGCTAGCACCGCGCATGGAGAGCCCTGCCGCGTTGCGCTCGATCGCATTGTCGACGGCTTTCCAGTCAAAACCGCTGTGCTGGCAAAATTTTGCGTCCTCCGACGCAATCACAGCACGTTGCAGGTTTGGCGAAATGCGCGAGAGCGGCACCCAGTCTTTGGTCAGACCGTAGCCCTCGACCACACGGATGAGCATGAGCGGTGTCGCAGGCGGCGGCACCACACGGTAGAACACAAAGATGAGCGCGGGGGCGACAAAGAGCACGAGCAGAAGATCGCCGAAAAGACGTGCAACACTGCTGCGCCGACGCGGGACCGCATGCCTCCCGGACGTGCGCATCGGCGGACGCACGGCGGGATTACGTTTGCGTTTCGTAGGGGGGCGGCGTTTCTGGTTCACGTCGATGATTGTCTGCGATGCGCAAGAAAGTCTCAAGAGCGGCTCAATCCGCAATGGTGCCTTAGCCAAAGAAAGAATGGGTGCTGCGTTTCACACGCAACACCCATCTTGGAAATTCCATACTTTGGCTGCTGTTACATCGCGAATCCGACGCGCAGGCCATAGACCCAGTTGTCCTGATCGACAACGGCACCTGTGTCGTCAAAGCCCGGATTGCGAACCCACTGCACGGACGGCGTCAGGTTGAGATAGGGCAGCACATCATATTTGACATAGACTTCGGCCTCTGTGCTGTCTGAGAAGCTGGCACCAAGGTCTTCGTTGACGCCTGTTTCTGTGACACCTAGACCGACGAGCACTTCGTCAGTGACCTGACGCTGCACAGCGCCACCCACGAACCACTCAGCAGCCGAGGCATCCTGATCAGCGGCACCCGCACGCAGCGACCAGCCATTGCCGGCTGCTGTGCCTTCGAGAACACCGTAGATGCCGTGGTTGGTGGTCGTGCCCGGTCGCAGATCGACATAGGCGTGATCGGCGGTGTTGGTCCATACACCAAGACGCAAAGCGCCTTCTTCGCCGAGATCTTCAAGGCCCCAACCAGCTTCAACGGCACCAAAAAGACCCTTGCCCGTGCTGCGCACGTCAAACAGATCGGGGTATGAATGACTAGGGTTGTCGCCCAGCCCGCTTGTGCTGGCGGCAAGAAAGGTAAAGCCAGGGAGCGCGCCCTCACCTTGCGTCGTCAACACAAGACCGAGCGTGTAGTCGGGAAATTCAATTGTCGTGTTGTGTACCAGCGACGAATTCATAAACTGCGTGCGTTCATCATTGGCAAAGGCGCTGCTGTCGATAAAGGCTGACGTGTCGATGAGACCGGCGCTAAGCCCGACGCTTCCGAGTTCAAACTCATAGAATAGTTCAGAAATCTGCAGTCGACCGTGGCCCGCGCCATTGGTGGCGGTGCCGACATTGGTGTTCGAATTGCCAAGGAACGAAGTGACACCGCCAACGCGGGGCGTTGTCGTGCCTTCAATATGGACGTGCAATTCACCGCCCGCACCCGGTACGGGCAGGGTCACAAAAAGCTCCGGCCGCAACGAGGCCTCCTCATCGATACGACCGTCGCTGGCTCCCTGATAAGTGCCGATGATAGAGCCTTCAAACACCGGCTCTTCCGCGCCGGTTTTAGCTTCAACGCGTTCCGACTGCGTGGCGTCGGCGTAAGCTGCCGGCGCGGCCAATAGAAAGGCCACAAGGGCCGGAACGAGGGTCTTCGAGGTCAGCATTTTCGGCTCCGTCGGGTTGCATATTTTTGCAATTGATCTTGAATATCAGTACAAATGGCAAATTTGATCATAAGGGTATATTATAACATATCAACTATTGCCTTTGCTCCTCTGTCGCCAAATCGACACCGAAGTTTCTTATGAAATAGGGCTGCGCCCCCGCCGCAATCGGCCCGTAATCAGCCTGTTTTATCCGCCGGCACGTAAAACTCACTAAGCTGCTGGTTTGCAGATCGTTACCTTCGATACAACCATCCAGTGGGTCGTCACGGTCTGCCCGCCTTTCTAACGCAAATACGGATGCAAAATTTTATGATGAGACTTCCCGGTCGTCGCCTCACCCTTCTCACAGCCGGGCTCGCGCTGGTGTTGCTGTTTATCTTTCGCGGCCCACTGGGTCTGACAGACGCAGGCAAAGGTGACGCCCCCGCGCGCGCCGTACCCGTGATTGCGGCGACCGCAACCACACGCGACGTACCGGTCTATGGCCAGACCATCGGCACTGTGATGGCGAATGCCACTGTGCAGGTTCGCTCGCGTATCGACGGCCAGATTATCGCCACGAAATTCCGCGAGGGTCAGCTTGTGAAGGCAGGTGACGCGCTTTTTGAAATCGACCGCGCGCCCTACGAAGCCGCCCTGCGCGCCGCCAAAGCCAATCTGCAACGCAATGAAGCACAGTCAGGCAACGTGACGCGCGACCTCGCCCGCGCCAATGCGCTGTCGAAAAAGGGCTATGCCTCGACCCAGACGCTCGATGCTGCCAATGCCGCGATGAAAGAAGTGACCGCAGGCATCGCGTCCGCACAAGCCGCACTCGATCAAGCACAGCTTCAGCTCGACTACACCGAGATCCACTCACCCATCGACGGCAAGACCGGCCCCATCCTTGTGGACGCAGGCAATCTCATCAAAGCAAATGACGCCAACGCACTTGTCGTCGTGACACAAATTCAGCCGGTGAAAATTTCATTCTCGCTTGCCCAGCAGAATTTGCCACTGCTGCAATCGCAAATGAGAGAGGGCACATTGCAGATAGCGCTGCGCCTGCATGACACAAACGACGCCGACCCGAAGGATGGCCCGACAGCCACTGTCGATTTCATAGCCAACAGCGTCAGCACCACAAGCGGCACCATTGAACTCCGCGCCACCTACGACAACCCTGACCTGCGCTTTGTACCCGGCGAATTTGTCGATGTGGAAGTGCGTCTCGCCGAACTGAAGGCGGCAGTCACTGTACCCACCCGCGCTATCAACACAGGTCAAGCCGGGCTCTACGCCTTTGTGATCGACGCAGACAATAAAGTCGAAATGCGCCCTGTCACACTGCTGCATCATGATGGCGTCGTCGCGGCCATCAAGAGCGGCATCGCTGCCGGTGAGAGGGTTGTCATTGACGGACAATTGCAACTTGCGCCGGGAACTGTCGTAAAGATTGTCGAAGAACAAAAAGGACCGGCAGCCACATGAACCTGTCGCAAATTTTCATTCTGCGACCTGTGATGACCACGCTGGTGATGACAGCTCTCGTGCTGTTCGGCGCCTTCGGCTACACGCAATTACCTGTGAGCGAATTGCCCGACGTCGATTTCCCGACAATCTCCGTCAGTGCCTCCTTGCCCGGCGCATCGCCCGAAACAATGGCGTCTTCTGTTGCTACACCGCTTGAAAGTCAGTTCTCGACCATCGCAGGTATCGACGAAATGACCTCCACGTCGAGCCTCGGCTCCACACGCATCACGCTGCAATTCAAACTCGACCGCGACATCGATGCCGCCGCGCAGGACGTGCAGTCCGCCATTTCATCGGCCCAGCGCAACCTTCCGGACGGGATGACGACACCTCCGACTTTGCGCAAGGTCAATCCTGCCGACAGCCCTATTTTGTTTCTCACGCTGAGTTCACCGACACTCGAACTCTCCGAAGTCAATCGCTACGCCGAAACATTGCTGGCCCGTCGCCTCTCGACCATCGACGGCGTGGCACAGGTCAATGTCTATGGCTCGCAAAAATATGCCGTGCGCATTCAGTTGAATCCCGATGCACTGGCCGCGCGCGGGCTAGGCATCAACGAAGTAACAGCCGCCGCGCGTGCCACCAATGTCAATAACCCGACAGGTACGCTCAACGGCACGACGCGCTCGACGGTCATTCGTGCCGAAGGGCAACTGACCGACGCCGATGCATTCCGCCGCCAGGTCATTGCCTGGCGCGATGGCGCCCCTGTGCGCTTCGGTGACATCGGCACGGTCAGCGACAGTGTAGAAAACAACAAAGTAGCCAGTTGGGCCAACGGCTCGCGTGGCGTCATGCTATCAATTCAACGCCAGCCTGGTGCCAACACGATCGAAGTCGTCGATGCCGTGATGAAAATCCTCCCCGGCTTCAGCGCACAATTGCCCGCGGCCGTGACGCTCGCTGTCCACTATGATCGCAGCCAGTCGATCCGCGCCTCAGTGCATGATGTGCAACTGACGCTCGGCATTGCCGCCGCTCTTGTCGTCATGGTGATCTTTCTCTTTCTTCGCAGCCTGTCGGCGACGATCATTCCCTCGCTCGCGCTTCCCATCTCGATCATCGGCACATTCGGCGGCATGGCCTTTCTTGGCTACAGTCTCGACAATCTCTCGCTGATGGCGCTCACACTTTCGGTTGGCTTTGTCGTCGACGATGCCATTGTGATGCTCGAAAACATCATGCGCCACGTCGAAGCGGGCGAGAAACCTTTCGACGCCGCGCTCAAAGGGGCCCGCGAGATCAGCTTCACGATCCTCTCCATGACTGTGTCGCTTGCCGCCGTCTTCATCCCGATCTTGTTTCTCGGCGGCATCCTCGGCCGCCTTCTGCACGAATTTGCGGTCACCATCGTGTTGGCAATCATCGTCTCAGGCATTGTCTCCGTGACACTGACGCCGATGCTCGCCAGCCGCATGATCCGCAAAGCCCCGCCGGGCGCTGAAAAAAAGCCACAGATGGCGATCCTCGAATGGTGCGAGCGCAATTTCGACAAGCTGGAGCAAGCTTATGAGCGCACGCTTACCACCAGTATGGTGCACCACCGCACAGTCTTCGGCATATTCCTCCTGAGCGTCGTCGCCACAGTCGCACTCTTTATGTACATCCCGAAAGATTTTCTACCGAGCGGCGACACCGGACAGATACGCGGCAACACAGAAGGCCCGAACGGCATTTCCTTTCAGGATATGGCGGAACATCAGAAACAAGCCGCCGCCATTATCGAAGCCGATCCCAATGTAGCAGCAGTCATGTCAATCATCGGTTCCGGCGGCTCGCGGTCCAGCACCAATAACGGTACGTTGATCATCCGTCTGAAGCCGCGCAGCGAACGCTTGCTCAGCGCCGACGAAATCATTCAGACCTTGCGCCCCAAGCTCGCCGTCATTCCCGGCCTCAAAGTCTATCTACAAAATCCGCCCTCTTTGCGCATCGGTGGTCGCTCATCAAAAGCGGCGTATCAATACACTTTGCAGGATCTGGACCTCGCAACCTTATATGAAAGCGCCGAACGCCTGCGCATTGCACTGAGCAATGCTCCGGGCTTTCAGGATGTAACAAGCGATCTCGATCTTTCGACACCGACTCTGAGCGTGGACATCAACCGCGACCGCGCCGCCATGCTCGGCGTCACACCCGCGCAGGTGCAGGACGCATTGTCCTCGGCTTTCGGTGGTGTGCAGATTTCGACGATTTACACCTCGTCCGATCAATATCAGGTTGTGATGGAACTTCAGGATAAGTACGCACAGGATAGTTCAGCTCTTGAGCGGCTCTATCTGCGTTCATCGACCGGCGCACTGGTGCCGCTGACCGCTGTGACCACGACCAAAGACACGTCAACTTCACTCACCGAAAATCATTTGGGCCAATTGCCCGCCGTCACCTTGTCGTTCAACCTCGCACCAGGCGTTGCCTTGTCCGATGCAATAGCGACCATCAAGAAAGTACAAACCGACATCCGCCTGCCGGACACAGTCACCTATGCCTTCGGCGGCACGGCACAGGCTTTCGAAAAGTCGATGAGCGGGCTCGGCATGTTACTGACGCTGGCAATCCTCACCGTCTATATCGTGCTCGGCATTCTCTACGAGAGCTTTATCCATCCGCTGACGATCCTGTCGGGCCTGCCATCGGCTGCGGTCGGTGCGCTCCTGACGCTATTGCTCTTCGGCGTGCCGCTAACACTTTATGCTTTCGTCGGCATGATCATGCTGATCGGCATCGTCAAAAAGAACGCTATTATGATGATCGACTTCGCGCTGGACCATGAACGTAATGAAGGCATGTTGCCTGACAATGCCATCCTGCGTGCCGCCGTCATCCGCTTCCGTCCGATCATGATGACAACAATGGCCGCCCTCATGGGCACGCTTCCCATTGCCATCGGCTTTGGCGAAGGTGGCGAAGTGCGCCAACCTCTGGGCCTTGCCGTCGTCGGAGGACTGATCCTATCGCAGATCCTGACGCTCTATATCACGCCGGTGCTCTATATCTATCTCGATGGGCTCGGCAAACGCCTGAGCCGCCGCGCACCACGAGGAGCGCTCGCCCCCGGCGAATAATCGCATGAGGCAGGTGACAGCCCAGTCCCGTCAAACTAAAGTCCCTTCAAATGCTAGCGTCCGGGGGGACAAACATGGTCGATCAAAAAAACAATATTGAGCGGGCAAAGGGTGGCAAGACCAAACGCCGCTGGCTCATTCCGCTCATTTTCATTCCCTTTTTCGGCGTCCTCTGGGTGCCCTCCTACAATACGCTGGAGCCTGAACTCGCAGGCGTCCCCTTCTTTTACTGGTATCAGATGGCCTGGATCCTCATCAGCGCCGCCCTGACCTTCGCGGTCTATCTGCTGACCGAGAAGGAATAGGACCATGCAGTGGACAGCAACTTACGTTTTCGTTGGGCTTTTTGTTTTCGTCACCGTTCTAGGCTTTGCCGCCGCCCGTTGGCGTGCAGGTGATCTCAATCACATCAATGAATGGGGCCTCGGTGGTCAGCGCTTCGGCACCATCGTCACTTGGTTCCTGCTCGGCGGTGATCTTTATACGGCCTATACATTCATTGCCGTGCCCGCTCTCGTCTTCACAGCCGGTGCGCTTGGCTTCTTTGCAGTGCCCTACACTGTTCTTGTCTATCCGCTGGTCTTCTTGATTTTCCCGCGGATGTGGTCTGTGGCCCGCAAGCACGGGTTTGTCACCGCATCCGATTTCGTCAAAGGCCGCTACGGCCACCACGGTCTTGCACTTGCTGTGGCGCTGACCGGCATCGTCGCAACCATGCCCTATATCGCCCTGCAACTTGTCGGCCTTGAAACCGTGATCGGCGCTCTCGGCTTTGATACGCATGGCGCAATGGGCCATATGCCGCTCATCATTGCTTTCCTGATCCTGGCGGCCTTCACTTATTCAAGCGGTTTGCGTGCGCCCGCCCTCATTGCCGTCGTCAAAGACCTGCTCATCTACATCACGGTCATTGCCGCTGTCGTCATCATCCCCGCGCAGCTGGGCGGCTTCGGCGCGATCTTTGCGGCGGTTCCCACCGAACGCCTGACACTCGCCACACCGGCGGAAGGAAGCCTTGGCATGTGGAGCGCTTATGCGACCCTTGCCTTTGGTTCAGCCCTCGCCCTCTTTCTCTATCCTCACTCAATGACAGGCGTACTGAGCGCGAGCTCGGGCAATGTTATCAAACGCAATGCCGCGATCCTGCCTGCTTACTCGCTTGTCCTCGCGCTCCTGTCGTTGCTTGGCTACATGGCCTATGCAGCGGGCGTAGAGCACAAGCCGGAATTTGCAGAAGGCTTTGCCAAATACGGCGCAAACTTCGCCGTGCCCGCGCTTTTCCTCGATCAGTTTCAAGGCTGGTTTGCGGGCATTGCCTTTGCTGCCATCGGCATCGGCGCACTGGTGCCCGCCGCGATCATGTCGATTGCCATCGCCAATCTCTTCACGCGCAACATCTACAAAGAATATATCCGACCGGATTGCAGCAGCCATGACGAGGCGCGTGTCGCAAAAATCGTTTCGCTTGTGGCCAAGGCTGGCGCCCTATTCTTTGTACTGGTGCTCGACACAAAACTTGCCATCCAGCTTCAGTTGCTTGGTGGCATTTGGATCATTCAGACCTTGCCTGCGGTTTTCTTCGGCCTTTACACGCGCTGGCTCGATCCACGCGCTTTGCTCATCGGCTGGGCCGTCGGCATTGGCACCGGCACATGGATGGCCTGGATGCTGGCCTTTAAAGGTTCAATCTGGCCACTGACCATCGCAGGCTACACGGTGCCGGGCTACGCCGCCTTCTACACAGTGATACTGAATATCGTGATCGCCATGGCGCTGACCATCGTCTTCAAAATCGCCTCGAAGACACGCCACGCCGACGTGACGGTTGCCAGCGATTACGCCTGAACGATTTTAAGGTCAGCGGGCCCGAAAGAGCCCGCCACCAAAACACCGTTGTCGTCGCGCGAAAATTCCGCATCAAGTGCGCGGTCGATTTGTGCGACGCGCATACCGGCTGTGCGTGCCGCCAGAACTTCGGCGGGCATATCTGTCAGAAATAATATCTCGGCGGGTGCAATGCCGATCGTGGCGGCGATGGCCGCATATGATCCGGCATCAACCTTCGCACCGACGGCTGTATCAAAATAGCCGCTGAACAAGGGTGTAAGATCACCTTTGTCAGAAAAACCAAAGATCAGCTTTTGCGCAGCTACGGAGCCCGATGAATAGACGTAGAGTTTCAGCCCCTGACTTTGCCAGCATATGAGAAGCGCAGCAGCGTCGTCATAGACCTGTCCTTTCAGTACACCTTCTTCATAACCTGCCTGCCAGATCATGCCTTGCAACGCTTTGAGCGGCCCTGCCTTTCGGTCTTCATCCATCCATTGCAGCAAGACGGCAACCACTTCATCAAGCGTCTGCGCGTCACTTTCTACACGCACCGCTTCAAGTGCCGCCGCAACCTCTGGCTCCGCCTGATGGCTTGAACAAAATTCGGCGAGCCGCGACCGCGCATAGGGAAACAAAACCTCATGCACAAAGGCAATCGGCGTTGTCGTGCCTTCAATATCGGTGACGATCGCGCGGATGGTCATAGGCAGATCAATTCACAAAGGCAGAAAAGCGCGTGGCGATATCATCGCCTGTGAAGTTTCCCACCCAGCCATCCGCTGATGTAAAAATGCGGATCGCACAAAAATGCGGGTTTTCGCCGGTGTCAAACCAATGAGTGATGCCTGCCGGCACACTCAACAGATCATTGCGCTCGCAAACGACGCTGTAAACGCGCCCGCCCTTACGCAAATAGAATGCGCCAGCACCTTCGACGAAAAATCGCACTTCATCTTCGGCATGTGTGTGCTCAGCCAAAAATTTTCCGCGCATGGCAACGCGGTCAGGGTGATCGGGCTTCACACGCACCACGTCGACGGTCTGATAACCGCCGTCATGCATCAGCTTTTTGATCTGCGCCTCGTAAGCTGCCAGCACTGACGCCTGATCCGCGTCGTCCCCAAGCGCAACAGCAGCTTCCCAGCGTTCAAAATCCACATCAATTTCGCGTAGCACGCGGGCTATCTCGCTGCCATCGCGCGTATCGATGAGAACAGTGGCGGGATCATTGTCGGGATAGACGGTGAGATGGCTCATCGCGCGTTCTCCTCCGAAAGGATGGCGGTCAAAAGAAAGTCAAAAGCGTCCATGTGGCGGATCGTGTCGCTGGCCGTCGCGCCCCAGATATAGAGCCCATGTCCGGCAATGAGATAGCCCGGCGCATTATTGCCGCTCTGCATGCGCTGCTCAACGAGTGCGCCAAGCCGGTCGGTGTCCTGATCATTCGGGACAATGGGGAGGTCGAGCGCGGCTTCATGTGTCGTGACGCCGGAAAAAGCCTTCAGCAATTCCCAACCCTCAAGCCGTAAAACGCCCGCCTTTTCGTGGCGGCGCGACAGGAGCGTCGCAGGCAGTGAGTGGATATGTGCAATCGCGCCGATTTCTGGCCTCGCCGCATAGCGCATGAGATGAAGTGGTGCCTCGGCAGACGCACGCGGGTGTTTGGGGCCGTTGATCTGAGCCGCAATGACGTCCGCCTCGCCTAGTCGCGCCTTGTCTGCGCCCGTCGCCGTGACGGCCACTTCGCTCTCGCTCATGCGGACCGAAAAATTACCGCTGGTTGCAGGCACCCATTGGCGGGCCCCGGCAAAATGCGCCATCGCGATCACACCGGTCGCTGCGTCTGCAAGCGAAAGGTCGGGGTTTTTGGTCAGGTCAGGCATGAGTGTCCGTTGATCGATCTGCATTTACAAAGGCAGCGTATGTCCGCAGGCCCTATTTAAGCCCTTCTCCGCAAACATCAATTCAAGGATTTCAGACGGCACAACCTTGCCTGCGAATCGCGCATCTAAAACTGCCCTACACACGTAATACGAGAATTTCCAATTTTTGATAACCCGTTTTGGTTGTATTAAACATTTTATATGTAACTATGGTTGTATGACCCAGCGATTCGAAATGCTCGAGAGAGCCGCCTCCGCCTCCGCTCCTGCCACCACACAGGACCGGGTTGACCCATCCTTTAGCGATCTCGTGCCGGATCAGCGAGCAAGGCACGTGCGCCCCACCTGGGGCGCTAGACACGGCGGACCACGACCACAAATGCCGTCCGGCGGCCTACCCGATCTCACTCAGGACCTCACCCCCGAACAAATGGCGCAGACCCGCCATTGGACCAAATTACTGCTCGATACTTACTCGGCCCGCACCGGCTTCTTTCCCGACGGGCTCTTCGCAGACCCGGCCTGGGACATGCTCCTCGATTTGATGCACGCCCGGCTCAACGGCAAAAAAATCTCAGTTTCAAGCCTCTGTATTGCCGCCCGTGTCCCCGCCACCACAGCACTGCGTCGCATCGGCGATCTAGTTGCCGCCGGATTAGCCGTGCGCGTGAAGGACGCGACGGACGGACGCCGCGTCTTCATCGAACTCACCCCCGATGGCACGGCACGCATGGAACGCTATCTGGACCTTTTCCGCACCGCGATCAACAAACCCATGTGCGAAAACCGCCGTTGACCGTTCAGGTCGCGGGCTTATGATCGGCAAAACTCGCCCGCAATAAAGCGAGCCAGCCGATGATCGAAAGCCCTGCCGCAATGGCATGGCCCATTTCCCACCGCCAGCGATATGCCGGCCAGTCCGCAGGCATATCGGCGACCGTCCAACTATTGAAAGCTGCATTCACCGGCGCATTAAAAATGAAAAATACAGCGAGCATCGCGGTATAGACGAGCGCCGCCAACAGGCTCGCGCGGAATGCCCTTGGATTGCCACGACGGAACCAAACGAGGAACAGCGTCGTCAGCAAAGCCAGAATTTCCACCGGCCCGAAGACGGCCCCCCATCCGCGATAAAGTTGCTGCTGCACAGTAAGCCACAACGGTCCGTCGAGCGTGAACTTGTTTGGCAATTCCAACACATGCGCCATGGGTGCTGTGACGGCAAATGAGATCACCGCAAAATTAGCAACCTTCATGCCTTTGAGCATTGCCATCGTTCCTCAGCCGATAACCATGTCCTGATACTCAGGGTGCTTGCCAATGAAACTGGCAAAGAACGGACAGGTCGGTTTGATTTTGACGCCGCGCGCGCGCATCTGATCAAGCACCGATTTCACAAGACGAGAACCGACCCCGCGCCCGCCAAGCGCTTCAGGCACAACCGTGTGATAAAATTCCGTGCCGCCACTCGTTGGGCGATATTCAGCAAAGGCTGTTTCGCCCTCGATAACAAGTTCAAACCTGTGGCGCTCCGGCACGTCATGCACTTCATCAGTCATCAGTTCACCCCCAATCTTAAAGATCGCGCACGAGGAGGTGCTCGCCCGCCTGGCGTGCATCCTTGCAACCCGTCAGCATCATCGCCACTTCAAGCTCGCGCCGCATAGTGGCGAGCATGGCCGCAACGCCTGCCTCGCCGCCACCGGCAAGTGCAAAGGCCCAGGCGCGGCCGATCAATACGCCCTTGGCACCCAGCGCCAGCGCCTTCAGCACATCCAGGCCGGAGCGAACGCCACCATCCATCAGCACAGTGAGTTTATCGCCGACAGCCGACACGATGGGCGGCAATGCCTCGATCCCAGCAGGCACACCATCAAGCTGCCGACCGCCGTGATTGGAAACGATAATCCCGTCCGCTCCAACTGACACCGCGCGGCGCGCATCTTCCGCATCCAGAATACCTTTGATAATAATCGGCCCGTCCCAACGCTCGCGCACCCAGGCAAAATCGTCCCAATTGACGCTCGGATCGAAATTCTTGCCAATCCAGCGCGAAAAATCATTTGTTCCTTTCGCGCCTGGCATCGCTTCCACAAGATTGCCAAAACTCGGCGGTCCGCCCCGCAACATCACATCCCAAAGCCATCGGGGGTGGCAGGCGGTGTTGAAGGCACGCTGCAGCTGATCTTCAAGTGTCAGCGTGCCCGACAGGCCAGAGCGCACATCGCGATAACGTGCGCCGGGGACCGGCAGATCAACTGTGAATACGAGTACGCGCGAGCCAACTGCCTTGGCACGTGCCAACAGCTTTTCCATATAGCCGCGGTCTTTGATCATATAGAGCTGAAACCAAATCGGATCCGGCACAGCGCTGCGCACTTCTTCGATGGAACAGATGCTGACGGTCGAAAGGCAAAACGGCAGCCCGGCTGCCTGCGCCGCACGCGCGGCCTGCACTTCACCGCGACGGGCATAAAGCCCAGCCATGCCGACAGGTGCGAGCAGCATGGGCATCGCCAGCTTTTCGCCAAACAGTTCCGTTTCGAGCGAGATCTTCGACACATCGGTCAGCACGCGTTGGCGCAAAGCGATCCGCTCAATTGCCTCGACATTGCGCCGCAAAGTGGTTTCGGCATAAGCACCGCCGTCGATATAGTCAAACATCATGCGCGGCAGACGCGATTGCGCTTTAAGCCGCCAGTCCGATACCGATGCTGGTTGTGTCACGTCCGTCCCCGCCCTGTTTCATTTGTTGAACGGCAATATAGGCCAGTTGCGTGGAGACAAAAAGCCCGCCGCGTCACGCATCCCGTCGAGCGAGATAAGCCTCGGTCAGTTCAACAAGCCGCTCGCGCCCGAAGCTCGGGTCATGCCCTGCGTGTACAACCTTGACCGGCAGTTCACGCAATCGTTTCATCGTGCGGACATAGGTCGGAATATGTGCTCCGTCGATCTCATCAAGCAGCGGCCCGTCATAGATGGCATCGCCTGAAAACAAGGTGCCGCTCGCTGCTTCCCACAATCCGATGCTCCCGGGTGAATGGCCGGGAAGATGCAGGATTTCAAAATGCCTGTTGCCCAGGTCGACGATGTCGCCTTCCTTCACCAGCACGCTCACCACGGAGTCATTGAGTCGATAGCCGTCCATGTCATAGTCCGCATACGGCAGAGCCGTGATGAAGTCCCGATCAACAACGTAACCTGCTTCATTGAGATTTTTGACGTAGTGCGGTGGCAACTGCGCCAACTTCAGTGTGCCGCGATCAACCGGCTGCTTCAGGTTGTCTGCTTCGAGTTCATGCACCAACGTGTGCTCAAACTCATGATGCCCGCCAATATGATCAGCATGGGTATGCGTCGCAACGGCTGTAATCTTATGCCCGAAAAGTTCCCGCCCCGCTTCACGCAGACTGGCAACACCCATGCCCGTATCGATCACAAGGTCCCGATCGCGTCCGCGCACATGCCAGATGTTGCAACGCATAAGCGGGATGACATGCGGCTCCCATATCAGCGTAATGTCATCGCTTATACGTCGGCTATCAAACCACTTATCGGCGACAGGGAGCAAAACCATATGACCTCGGCATTTAAATTGAAAAGCGCCACCCTCCTGGCCACAGACAAATAGGGAGCCGCCGCATAAGTCATAAACCAATTCTCTGCTTTGGCTAAACCCCGCATAAGTCCTTCCGCCATTGCCACACACCCTGCCGCCTTCGCGACGTAAGATTGACAGACACGGAAACCGCTTCGAGCCTCACAGGTGACCAAGCCATTCTTGCGACCATCCGCCAGTGCCACAAGGTCGCTACCGATCTGGAATTGCCATGCCGTATCGACATCTATTCCAAAAACCGCCTTGAGGACTTCAGCGCCTGACATAAAATACAAAAAAACCGCCTCACGAATGAGGCGGGTTAATTTTGGTTGCGGGGGCAGGATTTGAACCTGCGACCTTCAGGTTATGAGATCGCAAAACGCCCTTTCGCTGCATTTCGCCAAGCCGCGCCACACCCACTCAAGTCATTGATTCATTTGACTTTTCAGCGCTCATTCTTACGCTGACCTTTGTTAAGGGACTCACCGATTTCGCCCTCAACTGCTTCCATTTTGCTTCCAGAAATTTGAGGCCCGAATATGACAAAACTCAGTAAGCGGACGATAGACGCCCTTAAAGCGCAAGACCGTGACTATTTCGTCTGGGATGAGGACCTCAAGAACTTCGGCGTTCGGGTCCTGCCAAGCGGCCAAAAGACCTTCCTCGTCCAATACCGCAATGGAGGCCGCACGCGCCGCGTCAAACTAGGCCGCTATGGGGCCCTCACCGCAGATCAAGGCCGCAAAGAAGCCCAACGCGTCCTAGGCGAGGTCGCCAAGGGCGAAAACCCTGCTGAGGCCATCAGCACCTATCGCCGCGCCTCTTCAATGGCCAAGGTCTGCGAGCGCTTCTATACCGACCATGCCCTTCAGCGCTGCAAGCCCTCGACCCAGCGCGAATATCGCCGCTGCATTGATATCTTCATCAATCCGAAGCTTGGCGCCCACAAGATCACCGACATCACCAGGGCTGACATCTCCGAGCTTCACCATGAGCTCAGAGACAAGCCCTACCAGGCAAACCGGGTCCTCCAGGTTCTCTCCAAACTTTTCAACTTGGCCGAGGTCTGGGGTTTGCGCCCTGACGGCTCGAACCCATGCCGCCATGTCCCGAAATATCGCGAGGTCAAGCGCGAGCGCTTCCTATCGCCCGCCGAAATCCAAAGGCTGTTTGGCGTCCTGGACGAAGCCGAGCGCGACGGCAGCGAAAGCCACCATGCTTGCGCCGCCTATAGGCTTCTCATGCTGACAGGTTGCCGCCTGGGCGAAATCCAGACCCTCAAATGGGACTATATCGACGGCGACTATCTCCGCCTGCCCGATAGCAAGACCGGCGCGCGGAAAATCCCCATCGATCAAACCATTCAAGAGGCCCTAATGCGCATCAGGCGCTTACCCGACAATCCCTATGTGATAGCAGGCAAAGTCGAAAAACAGCACCTAACGGACCTTCAGCACCCCTGGCAGCGCATCCGCATCCGCGCAAACCTCGAAGGCGTCCGTATCCATGATTTGCGGCACACCTACGCCTCTAAAGCGCTTATGTCAGGCCTGCCTATAGAGATGGTGGGCAAGCTTCTAGGGCACACACAAATCCAAACCACCATGCGCTATGCGCATCTTGCCGACGAACCCGTCCGTATGGCCGCCGCCCAGGTCGCCTCCGGCATTGGCGCGCTCATGACGCCCCTTCCTGACCTGGCCTCAACACCAACGCATTCGCCGCGCGGCGATAACATTGTTGCCTTTCCTGGCGGTCACGAGCGGAGCGCCTAGCCTTGATGGTCGCAGCGGTCACGCAGCGTTGAACTATTGAGGCCGTATGCTAGTTTTGAGCTCACTTGACGCATCATGTTCAACGAACCACCGCCCGGATGATAACGTCCAGGCCCGGACTATTCGGGTACAGAGAAATGGCATGGTTTCTCAAATATCGAACAAAGAGAGCGGCGAAAAAATACGCCCTTAAAATGCCTGCCGCCCTTGGTAAGGGCTACGGCGGATCAGACTACTATACGCCAGCTCAAATTCGGGCCACGGCAAAGCGACTCCGTTTAAATTTGAAATTTATTGCGCTAGGTTACGCCGCTTTTTTAGAACCGGAGCAATTCGCATCCCTCATAAACGACATGCCTATCAAAATTACATACGATGAAGGTGTAGATTGGATTTCACTATTTAGGCTGGACAAACTACCGCTATCTGCCGCGTGGCACCCAATTGGGCCTACGCCCCAGTCTCTAGTTGGATTTACCCCATAGTGATTTAGCCAACCCAGCCACGACAACCGGGCAATGGTCCCGCGCCGCATAAGCGCCTAACAATTTGGGGATTTCGCTTTGAATGTAGTCCAAAGGTACGCTGGCTCGTTTGTTTATATGCAGAGTCCGTTGTCACGCGATGAATGCATAAAGCGCCTACGCGAAAGCGTCGGATCACAGCAGATTGCTGAGAGCAACAAAACTGTCATTGGCACTTACGGAGAGAATTCGTTTGAAATCAGAAAGGCAATTTCCTATCGGAATCGATTCCAGACTGTTCTTAAAGCCTCGTTTGCTGAAACGAGCAACGGAACTCAGCTAAAATGCCGCCTCGGGATAAGCACTCTCGCATCCTTGACCCTGACCGGCTGGCTCTTGGCGCCGGTCGCCGTCCTTCTAATATTGCTAATTTTTAACGATCGGAGCGAGAGCGTTACAAGAATTCAGGATGTACTTCTTTCATTTGTTCCGCTTGGCATGCTCGTCTTCATAATCACCTTAACCGTTAGAGGTCTCTTTTTGGCAAAAGGCGAAGTGCCATTTCTATTGAAGTTTTTAGAAACTACAATTGGGGCAAAGCGCGTCTAACGCCAAAATCGAGCGCACCGTCACCGCCGCTCTAAAGCGGTTCCCTATAGAGCAACGCTCACAGCGTCATCACGCCAAGCTACTCGTTCTCCTATAGCGCGTTTACTCATTGCCTTAGGAAATATGCACGCTTATCAGCTCATGACCGCTCCATTAGTAGCTGTTTTCGTCCAAACCCTATGGCGCTTCTACGCCAGATTTGCAGAATGGAATCTGGCTACTAAAAACGAGAATCGACTGGGTGCTGATGACTGAAAAAAATATCAACTTCTATTGGAGCCGTGGCTTTCAACTTTCAAAAGCTTTCCATCAACTAGCCACCAAAGAGCAAAAAACGAAATACGAAGAGCTGTCGAGAGCGGTTTCTTTGAGCTCGATGGTGCCTCGCTTCCAGGCCTACGCGGAACAGTCTAAAGAAAATCCTCCCGAAGAATTTTGGAAGGGCGTCCAGTCGGCGAACGTATTGGGCCCAACATCTGAGCACTCAAATTTAGTGGATCAGCTCAAAACCCAAACTCGCACGTGGATTCGCACGGGCAAACTTCGAGTCTTCGGCTTCGCGAAACCGAGACAGCCAACGGATAAGCCAATCGAAGTGCCAGCAGACCTTTGGAATGGTTTTCTTTCTTGGGACAAAGAATACATCGAGGGAAACGGTCTCCGCATTGAAGGCCTTCGGGCAATCCCCGCGCACTGGCTTCAAAAAGAATCGAAGCGCCCAGGACGCCCGACGCGAGTTCCCGAAATCATGCGCGCCTACTTGGAACTAAAGCAAGCTCAGAAAATTGACTTTACTCAACCGATTAAAACAATCGCGCTACAAGTTCGCGCCCACATTCTCTCAAGACCTGGCGTAACAGATGAATCTGGGCTCGGAGGATTAGCAGTCCAACGGGCGATAGGCGACGACGTTCGCGCGGAAAAATCACGAATATCAAAAATATAAATTCGGCCCCCATTTATATATGTTTTTCGATATTCGCTAACGCTGCACAAACAACTCACCAACTGCATTAACGGAGGTGAGCACCATGCAGAACATTCAACACGAAGGTCAGAAACAGCCTGACTATCTCGACCGCCTCATGAATGAACATGAGGCCGCCGAATTTCTCAGCTACACGACGCGCGCATTGCAGAATTGGCGCGTCCGCGGTGGCGGGCCGAACTACATCAAAGTTTCCGCCCGCTCTATCCGCTATCGCCGCCGCGACTTGATCGCCTGGGTTGATGAGCGGACTTATTCCAACTCGACACAAGCGGCCTACCGCTAAAGGTTTCGCCCTAGCGGGGCTGGCAGCGCCGCTAGGGACTTTGGGGGCGGAGCCAGGGCGTAAG
>TARA_R110000868_G_scaffold282196_1_pt1 | contig 21165 bp, 24 predicted proteins | sample TARA_R110000868 | Tara Oceans TARA_R110000868 (sample SAMEA4397489) | marine metagenome | biome: Polar Biome; feature: [SRF] surface water layer (ENVO:00010504); material: water (ENVO:00002006), including particulate matter (ENVO:01000060) such as... | depth 5 m | reverse complement strand
GTCTTCTGCGTAATGCTTCGTTCTCACCCGTCAATTCTTTTAGTTCTGGGAAAGCCCGTCTACCCGCTTCTGCTTCTGTTCTACCAACAGCCTGTGCGTCCGCATCTACTTGTGCGCCGAAGACTTCCATTTCTGCGTCAAAGGCTCTATCTTCTTCCATTCGGGTAGCACTGTCTTGTCTAACATCAGTCTCTGCGATAGGAGAAGGTGTTCCCGAGAATAGGTCTTGTTCTTCACCAGCCAACAGATCATCTACGAATACTTCTTCAGTTTCTGCTGTTGGAGGTGCGGTCATACTTAGGAGCGCTTCTCTTTTAATTTGTTGCTCTCGCTCTGGTGTAATTTGTTCGCCACGTGCTTGTGCTGCTTCTACTGCGCCCCTTCCAATAAAGCGAGCAAAGCCAAGCCCATCTCTTCGTGGTGCTGGTTGTGCGAATTCGTTTGCGTAAATGTTTCTTGCTTCTCCAAGGACAGAGCGTCGTTCCATAGTTGGACGTTCCAACTCTGCTGCTTGTTGTCGAAAGGCAGTTGCTTCGTCGCTTAATTGTGTTGCTCTTTCACTAAACTCTGGAGCTGCGAGTGCTTCTTGTATGGTAGCACCACTTGTGTAGTAAGACTTGCTCTTGCGGCTTGTTGCGCTGTCGGTGTCGTCTCGGTCAGCTATGTTTGTAACACCGGAGATGCCGGCAAGACTTTCGTAGTTGTCCCAACTTGCTTCTTGTGCTGTTTTTAGATCGTCAATTTTCTCATCAATGTCGGTGGTGTCTTGTCCCGTGTTGGCCAGCGGTTTGCGATCTTGTTCTGCAAAGTATAGTTCTGTCCCAAGAGACTTGTAGCGGCTCAATTCTCTACTTTGTTCTACTGATGCTTTCTGTGCGCCAGTGTTTGTTGAGGATGTGCGACCAGAGCTGGAGGTCATACGCTTTGGACGACCACGTAAGTTTTCTTCTCTAACCTTATCTTCGCTTAAACCTTGCTTCACGTTTATTTCTCTTGTTCTTAAACGTTCTGCTTGTCTTTCTTTTTCTTGAGCTCTACGTAAGAGGTCCTTACGTTGCTCGTTGTAGATAGCTAATTGATCTCTTTGGTCAAGCCTGTCGTAGCCAATTTGTCTTTCGGCTTCTTTCATGCTCTCTTCCCAGAGGCGGTATTTCTGTTGTGTTACGAAGTTAGCCCATGCTTCACCAGAAGTCAAATTTGACTTTGTTCCAGTAATTACATAAACTCTACTTCCACCAATGCTTTGCACTCCCATGTCTTATCCTCCCAACATGTCGTAATAAGACGCCAGCGGACTATCGGCTGCTTCCAAGTTTAGGAATGCCGCATAGGCTTCGTCTGGTGTTAAACCAAATTCACTCACGATGTTCGCAACCGGTTGTTGGTATCGTGGTGGAATTGTTTTTGTGTTTTGTGCTCGAAGAACGTCAAGTGAAATTTGCTCTGCTGTCTTAGGCATAGCACTACCAGTAGCACCCATAGCAGCTCCTCCGCCGCCTGTGAGAGCTGCTAAAGTCTGTCCTTGACCGAAGGCCATGCCTGCGGCTGCGAGTGGCTCTACAATGGCTTCTCGGCGGTTTTGTTTGTATTGACCTTGAGCTGCTTTTAGATCTGTGATAAGTTGCTCGTCTTGGCTTATGGCTGCGAGGTCTTGCATGTTTATCTGTTGAGCCATGTCTGCTCCAAGCGCTTGCTCGTTTGCGGCTGCTGCTTGTGCTGATAAAATAGCATTTTGTGGTTGGGCGTTTATTCCACCCATGCGACGCATTTCGGCATCTGTTCGTGCTTGCTGTTGTGCAAGAACGGTTCCATACTGCGAGGCAAGAGCGTTTTGTTCTCGGTCAGTTAAGCCGAGTTGTCCTAACTCTTGTTGCCTTTGGAGTTTTTCTAATTCTTTCTTTTGGTCTCTTTCATAGCGGGATGGGATGATGTCTGGTAAATTACCAGCCAACGCTGATCCACCAGCAATAAGAGCGAGGGTTAATGGGTCCATTTGTAAGTCTCCTTTACTATTCTTCTCTAAATGTAAAACGTCTCAACAAAACTGCCTTGTGAGTTTATGTTTGCTCTCTCAACTTTCGGGTTGACGACCAAACAAAGCTTCCAACGACCGGCTGTTAGTTGTAATTTGCGCTGAAACATGATGCTTCTATGGCGAGCTTCATTGCCTCCGGCATCGGGATCAACAGTTCCTAATGATGAACCATCCCCGCCAAAAACGTATTGGATGGTTCCTGCGTATCTGCTTTCACTTCCATTGACGTTCTCAATTTGTAATAGGAATGTGTTGTCCCATAAACCAGCACCAGCTCCAGCTGCAACGCTCAAGGCGTCGAATGCGTAAGCTTTCGCATAACAAGTCCATAGGACCTCTGCGAAGCCTGCTGGTGCTTGTGGGTCAATAATGACTTCTACTGCTGTATCAGGTAGATGTTGGAAGTCTTCTACTGTCGCGCTCGTCATGTTTCCACCTTTTGTCGTGGAGGAAAAATAATTGTAGTCAATAGCATTACGAAGTTTATTCTTTGCTTGGACTTGTTTTGTGGTGAAGTCAATGTTGTAGACGGGGGAAATGAAACGATAAGCCGCAAGGTTATCACCAGACAAGCTGTTGGCTGTAAGGTCTGCTGTGATAATTTCTTGGTTCACATAGACTTTTAAAGCCTCTTCGTTTAGTTGTTGGTTTATGTTTGTTAGAACATTACCATTGACGTAGGTGTATGGTTTTATGAAAGGCATTTTAGGTCTCCGCGATAATTAGGTTTAGATGGTTATGAAGGATGCCGACAGCATTAGCTGTGCTTCCTATGGCTGCTTGTAGCTCCACCTTGTTTATTACATCTCCAGATGATAGAACTACACATCCACTTAAGCCAAAGGATCTTTGAGCGATGGGTTTTCTAACGGCCGCACTTGTGGGAAAGAAGGTCAAGCGTGCCTTTCCTGAAAGTGAATAGCTTCCAGCAGCAATGATAGCCGTAGATGTTGTGTTGTAAGTAATTTTTATTTGGAAAGCATAGGTGTTGTAAAGCGACTGTCCCGCTGTTCCATTGCCGTCTCTATTTGTTTCGCCGATGGTTATTGCTCCAACAAGTCCGGTGGCGCTAACTCTAATAAGAGCATTGTTTTCTAATGTGTATGCCGGAGTTATTTCTGTTGCGGAAACATTAGCTATTGTAGTGAAGGTAGTTGCTGGAATGGCCCACGATGTGGCTCCGTCGTAGTCCTTTGTGAAAAGCTTGTTGATGGGTGTTGCGATGTTGAGATGTGCTCTACCGGCCCACTCTTCTTTTGTGTTAGGGTCAGTAACACTATCAGCTGCTACGGCGTTGTATGGAGCGTTTAGGGTTGCTGCCGTTGGAACCGTTCCTGCGATGATGGGTGGGTTTGCGATGATAGACATGTTATTCTCCTTATTTCTTGCTGTTGTTGGCCCACAATTGTAAGGCGTAAATTTCTAAATTACTCGTTGGCTTTGCTGGGTATGTTCCAGAAGCAAAGTTGATGTTAGAGGTAGTTGTTTGGAATTTCAGTTCTATCCGGATGTCTTGTGATCCAACAGGGATAGCAAATGGAAGAACAAGGTTTTCCAAACGAGGATAAACTCTTCCAGTCTCTGCAACAAGAACATCATTAACGAATACACCCCAGTTGGTCCACCAGTCAAAACCCCACTCTTCTCCAACACCAGTTCCAACTTCTTCTGTGATGTCGTAGCCATGACGGAAGTTTAAGTCAGCACAGCCATGAAGCATGCCGGAACGTGCCTCAAAGTTTAGATAAAAGTCAAAGAAGTTAGTTAGGTCAATAACATTGTTCCACCCACTTCGGTAGTCTGCACTGTTTAGGTTAAAAGTCAAAATTGGGTTGTTGTAGTCAAACCCAGCAACATCAAGAAATTGGCTTCGTCTTACACGATAATAGGCTTGTGTTTCACCTACCCATTTTAAACCAGCTGTTGTTGCTGTTGATGTATCCGTAAAGACAGGGTCGGGCAACTTATCCAAGTCAATAGAATTGATAGGCAAGTTCTGTCCGTCAAGTTGTCCGTTGTAATTAGAAATTTGTTCTTTGACGTTTGAGTAAAGTGTTTCTTCTTTAACTTGGTCAAACTGTCGTTGAGCTATTTTATCAAATTTTTTCATCTTGGTTGTCCTCTTTGTAGTCTTGTGTTCTGGTTTAGGACAGGCATCTCTACTACGTCCGTTAGTAAATTCATTTGGAATACGTGGAATGCGTTGTTCGTGCTCGTTATCTCAAACCTAAACTGGTCGCATAGTTCCGTATTCACGTCATAGCGTAGCTTGATAAGCCTTCCCTGCGACACAACAGAGCTATTAACAGTGAAGGGCACCTTTGTTATTAGGGCGTCAGCAGGACCCATTACGGCGTCCTCGTTCGTTGTATAGACAGTAGAGGACTTCGCCATCTTCTGTTGTCCTGTTACGTTGTCCGTGTAGGAGTAGTCGATAGCATAAGTAAAGTCAAATGCATTGTCTCCCATAGACATGAGTTCTATCTCAACAGAATAGTAGCGCGTCATTGCTGATGAGTTGTTGAGACCATACCATTCGCTTCTCCACGTCCTACCTATGTGAGGTGTGGGTGTTACGTCTAAACGTAGAATTCCACCACCTTCCACAGCTGCTACGGCTGCTGTTTGTCCCCAGTTAAGGTTTCTTGATAAGACCTGTAATGGGCCAAAATGTTCGTTAGTTGATCCAACATTAAAAGCGTTAGTCCAAGTGGGACCATTGCCCAACAAAAACTTGCCGTCAATAGTAGAACACATAGCCGTCCAATAAGACTTCTTATCACCATCACCCCTGAAAGACCACATAGGTCTCTCTGGTTCTAAATGTAAAACGGCACCAATGTTAGGGAACTCGTGGTCCTCATTACAATAGTGAAACCAAACTTCTTTATTCTCATAAGAGTATGTAGCTATGGCCCTATTGACGAAGGCTGTGTTTTGTCTTTTGAGCCTCTCATTGATAGGTCTGCTGATGGAATTGATGGATAATGAAGAACCCCCATTGAGGCCCCCTGTAAGCATCCACACGCCCTCTTCGTTAAAGAAGGCTACACCAACCTGCGGGATAACAACAACAGCGTTAGAAGCCGTTGTGCCGGTCGCATTGGTGATGGTTGAGATGGTGTAGTTCCCATTGTCTAAAACAGAGATAATGTTTATCGCCTGTTCTCTAAAAACAATAAGGTTGTTGTAGAATGCTTCTATCTGTGTTACATCTCCACCTGTAAGGTTTCCAACGTCAAAGACATTTGCGGCACCAAACTGTTCGAAGACCCCATTGTCGCTGTAGATAATTTCATTCCCTCTCGCTAACCAAAGTCTATTGTCCCAGACTTCTCCATACTTGTAGTCAGTAGCTGTAACGGTAGAGGCAGCAAAGGATGGTGCGATGCTTGTTAAGTATTTATCCCCAAGGGTATCAACAAACATGCGAGAGCTGTTTTCATCAACTTGCTTAACGAAGTAGTAAATTTCTCCGTCAGTTGTAATGTTCTTTGTGCGATAGATCCTACGAGCAACAGTTCCTTCCGGTCCTAACGGCATTTCCAAAAAGACACCGTATTTGTAGAGCCCAGCTGGTGCTGGTGCTGCTACAGTTGGGATGCGCCATGAGGTAGATCCTGCGGCTGATAGGGGACTTTCTGCTCCGGTGTCCATTATGTAGGTTACCTTGTAAGAATAGTCATTGGTGATGTTGACTTCAGGGACACCGAGACCAGCGAGTTCGGCAGGGGAGAACCACAAAGCTGTCCCTTCTGTTAATTCTCCGCCTTGACGGTGGCCGACATCTACACCGAGGGCGTGAGGTGAGGCTGTTTGCATTGCGAAGCCAAACTCTCTTACAACTCCGTCTCCTGCAAACACGAGTGCTCTATCGTAGCCATTGATGATAAGCAAACGACGACCTAAATTTACAAACTGTGTTCCTATTTCATTAAACTTTGGGATGTGTCTCCCCTCGTCAATAACAACAGCATCCTGAAAATAAGTGTAGCCAGTGTAGACTGACCCTTGTCCTTTGTTCCCCAAGAAATAATAGAGGGTGCCGTTCTGTTCGACAAAGGTGTATGTATCATTGCTTCCTGCTCTCTTCCACACATAGACGGCATTAACCGGAGATGTGAAATAGGCTTGTTCTGTTGGTGTAATTCTAAATGTTGAGGGAAACTTCCACCAACTCTCAATGCCGAGGTCTCCAACCCATCCACCTTCGGGAGCATAACGACAGTTTAAAACTTCGTCTGCATCTCCAAGCTTGGGGTCAAGAACTTTATTTACACCTTTTAGTTTAATGTAGTTCTGTCGGTATTGTGGCTTCATTAATTGAGCCTCCGCAATGTCGTTCCATCAAGACTTCCCATGCTGTTTCCAAATGAGAACTGGCCTCTTTGAGCTTGGAAGTCAATTTTATCAACGTAGCGTCTTTCTAAATTTTTAATTTCTGTGAGATACTTCTTCTCATAGTTTGCGGCAAGACCTTGTTGGCCGAGCTTAAGATAGATGTTTTCCAGAGCATGGTATGCGATGAGTTGGTGAAACTCAACCGGCATCTCTGGACTATCTGTGTCTAACAACATGTCGTTTGGCTTCTTCATGTAGCGAATGACGCCTTCTCTAATGTAGTCTTTTGGTTGCTTGAGAACACCGCCAACAACAACTCGTGGTTGCGTAAAGTCAAAACCATCTACACGAGGGTAAGGTCTTATCTGTTGATGTTGTCCGTCTCTTTCTATGTAGCGTTTTGCGCCGTTGTCCAATTGGTTTGTGTTTAGGATGTCGTAGAATGCTACCGTGTCTGCAACAACAGCAGGCTGAATGTAGCTCTCAAGGTTTCGCACTCCTCCACCATTTATCACAGCTAACCAACATGGAAGCCCAAGTCTTTCACCTGTGGCTCTATCAATGTTCTTGTTCCAGAAAAGAGTTTTTCTGTAGCCTTCCCATGGTTGTGTGGACGTGTCTTCTGTTTGGAATGTGTCGCTGTCTATGTCGTTTCCGTCCCAAGACTTAAAAGTAACTCTAATGCCTGTTGCGCCTTCTGCTATCTTGTGGGTCTTTGGCTCACTCAATGCGCTTATCTTGCCGTCCTTGATGAAGGCCCAGCATAATTCGTAGTAATTATTAAGGGCGAAGTTTCCACCGGCTACTGTTGCGGTGGTAAGTGTTTCGGCAGGTTGTGTGAAGTATACTGGTTGCGGGATGTAGCACTCGGCATAAGAACGCTTGAGATCAACGCGCAAATTTATTTCTTCTTCTCTTCTTGGAAATAGCCCTGTGCTCTTACCAAATGGGTTCTGCGTCCCTGTAGTTGTGTTGTAAGGGTAGTCTCTATGTCCCAAGTAAAGAAGCTCTAACGTGTCTTCTGGGAGGTCATAGGTGCGCTTCTTTATTACCCATGTTGTGTCTGCTGCGTTAGTCGTTCCCTCAAAGTCTCGGTCTATGATAAGAGTTGTAGATGTCTCAATTCGTGAGATAGTGTATTCTTGGTCTTGGATGGAGATCGGTTGTCCTTCCCAAACATCTACTTGTGGAAGTCTATCCATCGCAGCACTGAATGTAACAAGACGAGACGATGCTGTAACAGCAGCAGTAACAACACCACCAGCTCCAGCGTTCTCATTGTCTCTTGTTCCAAACATGTCGACATGGAAACGTAGGAAACCTAACTTCGTAGAGAACCTCCAACGCTTTCTTGTCCAAAGGTCGTAGTAAGCATCGTTTAGCAGCTCGTCCATCTGGTCGTTAAATTGTGCTAATTCAGGTGAGTAGTCAGTAATGTTCTTTACCTTTTCTCTTAAACTTTTTAAATTCGCCATAGTGGAGTTCTCCTTTTCTCTTCTACCATTATCGTAATGTAAAAACAACAAAAGGACAAGACCTTTCGGTCTTATCCATCTGTCGGTCGCTTACGCAACCATAAGTGTTTTAAGTCTTATGTTTAGGTGAATGCTGGAAGCACATACACTCGTCGTGTAAGCACAGCGCCACCAGTCGAACCACCAGCAGCAGCAACACAAAGGATGCCGATAGGGGGAACGAGGTCAGCAGCAGCATAAATGTCGCACAAGCCAGCTGTAGCAGAGCCAGCGACAAAGTCACCAACCTTGATAGCAGCACCCGAGTTGTCGACTCTTGCGTCAACAAAGCCACGGGTTACAACTTTAACACGGTCGCCTGTAGTCAGGGTTCCTTGCGAGTTGTCGGCAGCAACAACGACACCAACGATAATTGATGCGGTTGATGTAATGGTAGCAGCAGCGCCAGCATTAAGATCAGCCTTCACTACTGTGATAGCAGCAATTTCATTGGAAGCAGCAGACAGGTCAAAAGCGACCCAGTCTCCAACCAATAGTGTTTCACCTGCAATAAAACTTTCCATTTGACGTCGGTTAAGAGCGTCCAAACCAACAGGCAATGTTCCGCCTGCGGGCAAGGCATTAAAGCCTGTTGTTTCGAGGTATTGTAAAATACTTGTAGTAGCCATGATAATTTCTCCTTTATTAGTTAGTATCGCCACGAACGAGAATAGCATTCGAACCCAAGTGATCGGCAATTAATTGCGTCTTCACATAAAGTTGAGCTGCTCTCGCAGTTGTTCCGGTTACATGTTCGAACGGTGATACAGCAAAGTCGGCATCACTATGGAAGCACATCTTGATAGCATCAAAGTTTAACATGTAACCAGTAAGGGCACCAGCACCGGCAAACCCACCATCTGGAGCAAAGTTGATCCCAGCGTAGTTGACGCCAAGCTCAATGTCTTGCTCTACAACAGCGCCACCGAAAGCAAGTTGCATTCGTCCGGCATCCAAAACTGTTTCATTGATGTAGCGCTCTTGTGCAAACAAGGCACGACGATAGTTCGCCATTCCTGCTTCACTCAAAAGAACCAAGTCAATAGCACCCATAGGAGCTACAGAAGAAGCTTGGATAGAAGCTTGTTGCATAGCCAAAATTCCGTTCGTAGAGAACGCGTTCAGCATGTCGCGTGCTTGGTTATTCCAACCAGTAGTAGTAGCGAAAGTAGCTTTCGAAACACCACCAACAGTATTAACTTGTGATCCAGTAGAAACAGCTTCCAAGAACCCACCAACGTCTCCGTTAAGAGTATTGATGTCGGTCAAGATAGTTGATCCACCTGTAAGAATTTGTCGGTTAAGCTCACGACGAAGCATTCCCATTACGGAACGCATACGTGCTTCTACAATTTTAACAATTGCTTTCTCGCCTTGGTTTTCCAATTCTTCTTTTTTCGTAATAACGATAGGAGCGACAAAGTCGGCCCACTCATAAACAGCAGGTTGCAAAACATCCTGAACTGCTAAATTGACTGCTTCATAACCAGTAGGTAACTGGGTAATAGAAGAGTGCTCTGCGATAGACAAAGGACGCTGAATTTTGATCCCTCCGTCTTCGTATTCGATGCCGCCCTTTTTGCGGCAATTATCCAAAAACGCAACTTTCTGGAATAATTCATCTACTTCTCCATCACGAATAGAGTAGAGAGTTGATGATAAAAGGTCATTACTTATAGCCATTTTATTTTCTCCTAATAATTTAGACTTATTTGTTTTTGCTGAAAGACAACAAAATTAGTTTTGTAAGGTATCTCAATAAACATGAGGTCTTTAAAAAGTTTGGTTTGTTGTAAGTGTTCCAGCAAGGGAGTTCCAACAAAGGCTTTCTAACATTACATGTTTGTAAAATGAAGACAAAAAAAAAGATGGATGACCGAAGCCATCCACCAAGAGTATTATGAAAAACAATTCTTATTTCTTATTGCCTTGTGCTTTGTGATGCTGATAAGCAGTCCAAGCATCTCTAAATTGTGGAGAGCCTGAAGGAGTTGTTGACTTACCTGTGGAGGTTTGTTTGAGTGTGTCTCTATGAGAGCTCCTACGAGCTTCTAATGCTGCTCTCTCCTTGCTTGCTGCCGTGCTATCTACCTTACCCTTTACAATGTAGTAGGCGTCCTGTAAGCGTAGCTCTGGACGTTCCATTAGTAGTTGAGCGATAGGCATTCTAAATTCTTCTGTGGTAATTTCAGGATGTTCTGCTTTAAAAGAGTTTAGTTCCATTTGTTTTCTTTCCATCTGGATCTTTTGTTGAGCTGGTTGTAACATCTCTTTTAACATTTCAGCAGCTTGTCTCTTTATCTCTGCCTTCATACCATCTTCTGTGTAGACATCATTATCTTCTGGAACTTGAGAGAAGCTTTCTAATAGAGTATTATTAATTGTTCCTTCTTTTGTAGAAAGTAATTCTTCTCTTAATGCTTCTAATGCTTTTCTTTCAGTAGAAAGTTCCTGTGTCTTTCTTGTATAAGAAGACCTAATGTTTGCTACATGCTTTCTAACATCTTCTGGTAAGTGTTCTAACCAAGAGTGTAATGGTTTCATTCCTCTGTGGTTCTCTTCCCCAAATTCAGGGAATGCTTCTTCATCTATGTTTAGCAAGTCAGCAATTGTGTATTCAGTTGCTTCTACTTCCTCTACTACTTCCACAGCTTCTGTTGTCTCTACATCAGTCCCTACATCAGGGGTGTTGTTGTTTTCTTCATTCATTTCTATTTTCCTTTTTTTTTTATTTATTCTATCTCTTTCTTCTTCTAAGTTAGTTATACTATTAATGTAACATCTTTGAGGCGATAGTCATAAAATAATTTCATTTATTTCTTCTTTCTTGTAACTTTCTTTTTAGGTTTAAAGCCACCCTTCTTATCCTTCATCTTTTTATACGCCTTGGGATCAATGGTGCTGTCCTTCTTCTTACGAGATGTTCCAGCCTTCTTACGTCGGTTGATGTTATCGTAAAGTCCTCTTTTCTTCGGCATGATGTTTCTCCTACATTCTTGACGCAAACATAGCGTCAATTTCTTCTTCACTTGGCTGAACGGGTCCAGCTTCTTCCATCTCTTCTTCCTCTTCCTCTACTGGTGGGTTCTTGAGGAATTGCTTAAAGTCTCTACTCTTCGCCAATGATGTTAGCTTTCCAGCCAAAGACATTAGACCAGCGTCATCTGTAAGCGATGCGAGATCAAAGTCCATCTCCATAGGGATAGCATCCATCTCTGCTGCTTGTGTGATAGCACCTTGGAACATAGCTATGATACGTGTGAAGTCAGTAGGGAACTTTGTGATGTCCTCTCCAAACTCTGGGTAGTCAGGCTCTTGTCCAAATGCTGGAAGCAAACGGTTTGTTGCTTTCACCAAGTTATTTAATTGCTTTTGGGAGAAGCGACCTTCGGGAGACATCTCGGCAAACATTCCTTCGTCTGCTTCCTCGGCTCCACTTATCTCAACTTCCAAGGACATTCCGCCCTCATTCATTTCTTCTTCTAACATGTTAGTTCTCCTTATAATAAACTTTCGTTAAATGTTTCATCCAGTTTTCCACTAATGGCGTCCTGTGCTGTAAAGGTTTCAGCCACTGCTTCTTCCTTTGTCTTTCCTGCGTCAAGCTTTTCTTTGTATGTATCTACAAGTTTAGCTTGTGCAAACTTCTTGTCCTTGCTCTTTTCGGTAAGGTCTTCCCAATAGTGTTGGGGTAAGTCAGCCTCACAGATGAAGCCTTTCTTTTCCATGATCTTCTTTTCAGCAGCTTTGCTATCAACATGCTTTCCAAGTGCCGCAGAGAAATAACCATTGACCCCATGACTACCTGTCGACGACCATGAACTATCTTTGTTGAGAGAAGCAAAAGCCGAATAGTGTTCGGTTCCTCCACATCTTTCACAGGCATGACCTTCGGTAGCAACCTCACGAGCCCAGCTATCATCTTCGGGGTATAGTTCCCCATTAACAATTAGCTGTCTCTCTTCTATGCTGTAAGACCTACGGAATAGGAGGTCCTCTACATGGTTACAGGTTTTACAAGTGTAAGGATACATAGGCATTAGACACGTCCTCCTCTATCGGTTAGGATGCGTGCTAACTCGGCGGAAGGTAGTTCCCCTGATGGGTCTTCTACTGGTGCTTCTGTGCCCCCTCTTGGAGCTCCTGTGGGCTCTGCTGGTGCTTCCATCTGTGGTGGTGCTTCCAAGAATGACTTGGGGAAGTCATAAAGCCTAACGACCTCTTCTTTAATTTTAGTTGGGTCGACACCAAGCTGAACCAAAGCAGGAAACAATTGGATAAGGTTTTGACGCTTAATGCTTTCGCTTAATGGAGTAGAGCTTTGGTCAAGTGCTACGATCTTAAACTTCGCATCAAGAGCTTCTGGTGTAATTACCTTTGGAAGACCCTCCACTTCTATGGCCGCTATCTCTCCCTCTTCTGTTAGGAGGGCAATGATGCGTAGGTATGTTCGGGAGATGTTCTCAATAGCAGCATCTCTCTCACGAGCAAGCTTACCAATTTCACTTGCAGAGTATTGTGCTAATGCCGTTATCTCTGTTGCTGTTGCCTTTGTTGCTTCACCACGAGAGAAAGGAGCAAGGATGGAACCTCTGTTGATGTCCTGTTCTATCTGTGCTAAGTAGCGGTCAAAGTTTGTGGAGATAGGTTCTACACCTACCTGCTTGATAACACCCTCAAGAGTGGGCTCATCAATGGGGATCATTGCGCCATCAATTCCAGCTGTTATCTTTGCTAATGCTTCCTCATCCATTGTCCCTTCTTTGTAGAGGTATTGACGACTGTCTCTTCTTACAGCATTGGCCCAGTAAGTTCGTAGGATGTTCTTTTCATAGAACTGGTCGTAGACACGTGAAACAGCAGACAGACCTATCATAGGCTTCTCTGGCTTACGAGCATAGTAGAGAGGACACATTGGGCTCATTGGCTTGTCGTCATAGGTTCGTAATGGGATCTGTTCCTTCACCAATAGCTCTTCTCCGTTCTTCCAATTGGGAGACCAGATGCAAAGCCTATCGTAAGCAAAGTCATAGAACTCCACTATCTGGATGTAAAGGTATTCATCAGGTAGGTTGTAGTCTTTACCATCGTAGTGTGATGGTCTGTTCGTAATGAAGTAGTCGTTCTTCGGGATGGGTGAGAACTTCTTGTTACCATAGAGTTCTTTTGCTTCGCTTAATGGAAGGTAGTAAGTATGTCCGCAATAGCGTTGTTCATTCCAAGAGGAGGCATCATGATCTACAATTACTTCCCATGCTGGTAGAGCACGGATAGCAACCTTCTCCAAGATGTCGTCGCTTTGCGTAGGTGATAGTTTAAGGAATGCTGATGGGTAGATAAGAGCTAAACGTGAAGCTATCTCTATCTGCTCTCTCTTCTCAAACAAGAACCTATTGACTAATGCTTGTGATAGTTGTGCGTCTCCTGTGAGACTTGCGCTATCCTTTGCTACTACTACTGCTGGTTGTCGTGAGAACAACGAAGCAATGAAGCCTTCTACATAGGAGAAACAGTCTGCTGTCTCAACACGTATCATAGCATCATTGTATAGGTTGTTATCCCAGAAGCGGCTTTCATAAGCGTCTCTGTATTTACGTAGCTCTCCACGGCAGTCATCGTAGAAATTAGTGTGTTCTGCAAGGATCGTTTGGATAAGGTGAATTGTGTCTGTTCGGTTCATAACATTTGCTCCTGTTATTGATGTCCCTTTGTAAAGGGTGTGTTAATAGCGTCTGTGGTTGCTTACACCAGCGCCTGCTTTCTGTCTTATGTTATCGCCCTTACGACTGACTATCCAGTCTGGTAGATAGGCTCGTGGCTTCACATTCACATCGTTTAAACACCAGAGAGCAAGAGCAAAGGCCATAGCATTATCACTATGACTGTCTATGTTATCTGCAAACTTGATGATGCCCTTCTGGTCTATCGTTAAGCTACGTAGCTCCAGCAAGGTGATGTTATCAAGGATCTGGATGTAGCCCTGTTGGATGAACTTCTTCATGTTCTCAAAGAGGAGTGGCTTACTCTTGCTTGTTGTGAGGAAGTCCTTGCCGTTCTTAGGGTCTTTCCATAGTCTTCCATAGCCATTGTGCCCTAACTCGTTTATCGTTGCGAGACCATAGTTGTTGGCCTCTACAAGCACTAACGCATTGTTGTAGCTGATGGCTGCTTCTTCTATGTATTGTGAGAGCTCAATTGGTGATGTTCGGTTGTCTCTCCAGATGCAGACTATTTGATGGGTAAGCTTGCTGACTACTATGATAACAGACCAGTCTCTACCAACTCCACCAGAGGTATCTACACCCACAGCATAACTATCATTGGGGTCAGGATCCTCAAACGTGGTCCATCCTACTGGTTCTACATCAAGCTTCTCTATGTCTATGAAGTCATCAAAGGTGAAGTAGGTGCTACCACTAATGCGATAGGCCTCTTCCAAGTTAAGGGGAAATTCTCTTACAAACTTCTCATGGCCTAACTTGCTTATCTTCTCTCTTCTCCATTTGAGTTGAGCTAATGATAAGTCATGAACTCTTGATAGCTCGTCTTCTTCGTCGGTAGTCTCTATCTCGTCATCGTTGTGGATAGTGTATGTGTGATGGTCGCTCCACTTAAAGAATAGATAGTTGTAGTGAGCTCCACCACTTTGTTTCTTGAGGATCTCTTTGTGAAGGCAGTCGTTAAAGAAATTTGCTGTGCTCTCAATGATAAGCTGTCCGTCGTTAAGAGCAGAGATAGCTGTTGCCTTCAGTTCCTCTGGGTTCTCTGCGAATGCGTATTCACTGATGTGGATGGCTGATGCTGTGAATGAACGTAAGCCTCCCTTCTGTGTTGAGGCTACTGCGATGATGCGTCCTCCTCCTACGAATGATAGCTCGGTGCTGTTGTCCACGTCTAACTCTCTCTGTAGGATCTTTGGAAGATAGTTGTAGAAGGTCTTATGGATGTTGAGAAGGTGCTTCGAGGATGATAGCTTGTAGGACAAGATGGCGTAGGTAACGGGTTCTGTGCTGGTGTAAGCCTTGTAGAACAAGTATGCTGCGACAATGGTGGATGAACCTATCTGTCTTGGCTTAAGGATAATTGTGTCGTCATCCTTTTCCAATGTTTCTATTATCTCTATCTGTTCCGCTGTTGGCGTAAGTGTAATGAGTTTGCCGTCCTTCCCGATGATAGATAGGCGAGAGATAAACTCTAACGCTGTTAGGGAATTTACGAATGTTGTTAGGCTACTCATTTATTCTTGTCTATCCACGCTTGGAGTTCGAGAGTTTCGCTGTCTCCTCGTTCTTCGGGCTTCTCGCTTTCTAACTTTTGTAAGATAGCAATGAAGTCTTTGATGTTGTTATCCTTAAAGGTTTCCATGCTACCCTTATCTCTTATCTCTTCGTAAGATAGGAACAAGTAGCCCCACACGAGGTCTTCTAAACTGCGTGTCTCAATGGCTATCCTGATGCGGTTCTTACCGGTCTTGCTACGCTTCTTAGACGTTGATGGTGTTGATCTACTCATAGTGTCTCCTTTTCTATTACTACATTTTTGTAAAAAAATGTCTTTCTAATTGTCCCCATCAGGGGTTACGCCATAAGTCTTACGAAGTGCTCTTACTATTCTTTCTTTGTGATAGTAAATGTTCTGTCGGGTTTGGTTTCTATCTCTACCAATTTGGCTCCATGACTTACCATAGATGTAATGCTCTTTCATCAAGGTCTTATCAAAGTCATTTAGTGTATCTAACATTTCTTCTGCTTCGGTCCACCAGTCTCTCTGTGGTTCTTCTTCCTCTTCTTCGTCAGGTTCCAAGTCATCATAGAATTTATCTTCATTCCATTTTGTATTGATGTCGTAGTAGTAGTCTCGGTCTCCAACATAAATGAACTTAAACGGGTTTGTTCCAATTACGGGATGCTCTCTTAAAACTCTCTCCCATTCCTCTTCTTCTCCCGAACATTGTTGGGGCTTATCGTTCTTCTTTTTCGTCATCTTTCTTCTCCTCTTCCACCAATGGCTCCACAAGCTCTTCTACCTTCTCGTTAGGGTCTTTCCATAGGGACTTCTTTAGGAGGGCTTCTACGGCTTGTGAGAAGCCTTTATGAACGCTTTCCGTGTTGTTATCCAATGAACCTTTTGGAGGTTGTGGAACGTGTGCCTTTGGCTTCTTTTGTAAATTATGTTTCTTCATTTGTTTTCTCCTTGTAATTCGGTGATAGGTCAATGCCTAACCATTTTCTATTTAGTTGCTCTGCTGCTTTGGCTGTCGTTCCACTACCCATGAATGGGTCAAAGACAATTCCATCGGGAGGAGTGGTTGCCTTGATAGCATTTAGGGGTAGCTCTATTGGAAACGGAGCAGGGTGTTTGTTCTTTCTATCTGGTGGTATGTTCCAAACGTTTGTTGCGAAGTCTGCCTTCTTGCGATGGAAATAGGTTCTCGCTTTCTTATCTTTCTGTAACCAGAAGATCCACTCCGTAGTAGGAAAGAAGTAAGACTTATCTAACTTCGGTGTGTTCTTTCTATTCCAAACAATTATCTGCTTTAGGGGAAAGTCCAGAATGAAGCTTGGGAAGTGAGTTTGGTGATCTCTCAAGATGTCTGTGTGGTTGTAGAACAAAGAGCCAGTAGGCTTTAAGAGCCTTAACATTTCCGTTATGCACTCGCTATGAAATTTGTTGTAGTCTTCGGGTTTCATCTTGTCGTCAAAGTTTTCATACTCTATTCGTCTGCTCTTTGTTTTAAAGCCATTATTCACATTTCTATTTCTGCTCCAATAACCTTTGTTGTATGGAGGGCTTGTGATGATGGTGTCGAATAGGTTATCCGGAAGCTTCTTCATTTCTTCCAAGCTATCTCCTCTTATTGTTCTGTTCCATTCCATGTGCTTTATCCTATTTTATCTTAAAAGTTTTCTTTGCTAAGTCTCGGTCAAGTGCGACAGCTTCTATTCGTTCCTTGCTAACATCACACCATTCTTCGGTCATGTCTATTCCAATGAAGTCTCGGTCCAATAGAGCACAAGCCATTCCTGTTGCTCCAGAGCCCATGAAGGGGTCAAGAACGCATTGTCCTTCTGGTGTGATGAGACGCACAAGGTAATGCATTAGGGCGACAGGCTTGACTGTTGGGTGGGTGTTCTTTCCTCCGCCGAAGTTCCGTTCTTTCTTTCCCACCTTTGGTTGATAGAAGAAGCGAGCTGCTCCACCAAGTCCATCAAGTTTCTCACCAGCTCCTTCGTATGCTGCCGTTCCACCATGGGACTTACCATAGCCAGAGACCTTCGTCTTTGCTCTATGACCACCACCTGCTGCTGGTGCTTGTCTGTTTAATTCATCCACTGCTTCACCAGAGATGATAACATTACTTGGATGTCGACCGGTTGGACTTACTGGGTTTGTAGAATTAGTGAAGCCTGTGTTCTCGCTTGTGTTATGGCCGTTGTCCTGTGGTTTCTTGTAGTCGTTCTCGGCACGATAGAGAGGGTTTGTTGCTGGGTTAGGCGCATCGTTCTCAAAGCTTATGCGGCTCTCGTCTATGTTGATGCCTCCAACTCCATGTTCCAAACAATTGTTTGCGATGGTGCTACCTTTCTCTAATGGCTTACGAACCATGATGATAGGTGCTGCGGTATCTTGGAGTTGTTTAAAGTAGCGTGAGGCTCCTGTCTTGCTCGTTCCACTCTGTTCGTCCATAGTTTTTACGGGACAACCATCGACACATTCCTTCTCGCAGTCCTGATGATGAGATAGAAGAATGTTTGCAGGCCATCGTCCAAGGTTTTGTAATTTGTCCTTTGCTTCTTTCCAACTATCGCTTTGTGTATGATCGTGTTCTTCTTCGCCTTTGTATCCAGCTCCATCCTTACGGAAATGTTTTTGATGTGGCTTTAGATGTGAGAAGTCTTCTGTTGTTCCTATTCTGCTCTCGTCAATGTTGATCCCACCAACGCCTTCACTCGCACAGTTCTTCGCAATGGTCTTGCCCTTCGCTAATGGCTTACGCACCATGATGATAGGCTCGTAGGCAGGCTTTAGTGCTGTGCCCCACCCTTCCCATTGTGATGTTCCTTTCGTGATGTCTGGTGCCGTGTCGCTCCCTGTGTAAGCTTCTGGCTTACCAAAGGAATGAATGTTTGTGTGTTGGCCTTTGCCTACGACTTCGCGCTTCTTGTTGTTTAATTTATCTACTGACTTACCAATGTTATGGTTCTTGGGAAAGCCTTGTCCATAAAGCCACATGAGTGTATCTCTTATCTCAAAGCCAGCATCTTCTAATGCTACCATAACTCTGTGGTGTGTTCTACTATGACCGAAGACAACTCCATGTGCTCCATGTTTCATTTTAGACATGACGAGCTTCCAGAAGTCTTTGTTCCCTGCGATGTTGTCGTCTAATTTGTCCCAGTCATTTCCCATGAAATTAATTAGGTATGGTGGATCTGTAACCAAGGCACCAATGCTGTCGTCATCTAATTTTGCTACTGCTTTCCAAGCGTCATCGTTGTGTATTGTTAATTTCATTTTAAGTCTTCTCCAAGTCTAATTCTTCTTTTTAATTCCCATTCATGTTTCTCTTTTGCTCTCGCATCATCTATCTCTCTCTGTGCCGTCTCATAGGCTTCCTGTGCCTCTTTCTCGGTTGGATAGACATCAAGTAGCAGGTTGTGTGTAGGATGCCTTACAACAGCCCACCAGCGGTTTGCTGCGTGTTCGAAGTAGCCACTTCCATCTGGTAGTTTTAACGACATAAGCATGCTCCTATTTGGATCACAAAGCCCACTGCAAAAGCACAGGTGAAGGCGAAGCCAATTAAAGACGCGAGGTCATGTAAGTCTGGTAAATTCATTTTATTTTTCCTTGTTTATGTTTCTTGATGTAATAGACATTGTCGTTCTCATTTAGAACTTCACTCCCACCAGAAAAGTATACTTTAAATTCTGTGGGGTTTATCTGTTCCATCTCTTCTATGCTGATGAAGTAGTAGATGTCTTTCACCCATTTCTTATGATAATAGGTTTGTGTCTTTACTTGATCTTTAAATTTCTTTATTTGGACTGAATGCATTCTCTTTGGTTGGTTCAGCTTTTTTCTATTTCCCATTTTGTTTCTCCTGAATTGTTTTGTAAAAAAACTGGTAGAGCCGAAACCCTACCAGCAACTATCATAAGGAGGATAATGTTATTATGTAAATTATTAATGCTGTGTCTAAAATGTAAGACAGTAAAACTATTTTCATGATGAGAAGACTTCCTGTGCTTCATCTCCTAACAGATGTTCTAACTTTCCTCTGTAGCGACTATTAATAAATACCTTATTCTTCCAGAGGGTTACCATAATAGTTCTGTGTCTATTTGTTAGGATAGTCAGGTTGACTTCTTTCTCTTGTTCATTCTCATTTATTTCTGTAATTGTTCCTACAAGACTTCCTCTCAACCAGACACCATTGTCTAATGTGAAGTTCTTGTTTCTGTGTGTTATTGTTTTTGTTTTTTTCATAATTGTAATTCCTATTTTTTACTTTACTCTTTTTCTTTCTTCTCTACTATTAATGTAACATCTTTTACACCATAGTCATAATTTATTTTTACTTTCTTTTACTTTTCTTTTTTTCTCTCTTTCTTCTTTTAAGTCAGTTATACTTATAATGTAACACTTTCAGGTCAATAGTCATAATTTATTTTCACTTTATTTCACTTTATTTTAGACATGACGATAATAGGCTTGGAACCTTACTTATCGTTTTTATTTTACAAATAGTCATAAAAAAGTGTAAGATAAACTTGCGGAACCCTATTTAATGTGTTATAATACAATAGTAGCATAAGTTATTCAGTCAAAAATAAATTCATCTTTTTTGGCGAAAAGAATTTCTACGCACTACTTAGTAATGTGAGGCAACTCACAAAACGATCTTTTAAATAAATGTAATGTGTGAGCGATCACACAAGGAGACAATAATGGAAAACAGTAAATTCGCAACGCTACGTGATGTAAAAGTTGGCGAGCTTCTAATTGGACGAGAGACTTCCTCTCTCTTCATGGTGATGGAGATAGTCAAGAACCAGAGGCTTCCAGAGAGCGCCTTGACCAAGTGGGCGTGGGGAAACAAGCAAGGGTTTAAATGGGGGCCAGCGGTCCACATGGCCTTCTACAGCCGGAAACAGAACTACTCTTGGCGTCATGACTACATTGTAGTTCGTAACATGAAAACTGGGGAGTTGGCTTATCACGTTAGTGATCCAAAGAGGCCGCCTTCCTACGACTACATGGTGGCGGAGGTTCCCGAGGTCTGGAACAAACAAGAGGATCTCTTAAACATGAAATAAAAAACAAAATAGTTGGGCGTTTATTCGCCCAGCTACTATTTAGTAATGAATGATAAAACAAGTAAGGCGAAAGCCAAGGAAAAAAACAAAATGGAAATTAATACACAAACATTAAGAGCGGGGCAACTCGGCTTCACAGTTAGATACTGGGAGGGTGAATACTTCACGAGGACTTACATGGTTCTGGAAGTCGAACGTAGGGTAAAACTTACAACGTTGGAATGGATGATGGGCCACGTGTGCTTCTACAACACCGGCCCAAACTCTTACCCCAAGACAAGGCCCACAGGTTATTGGTCAAAGTGTCGCATGATCCAGATAGAGACTGGTGAGGAGATGCTTTTCTTTTGGGATCTAACAACAGATGAGGGTCTGCGGTTTCCTTTCATGTTGGATGGCCTATTTGACCACGAGGGTTACGAACAGAGAAAGCAGCAGATGATGGACGAGCGAGCAGCACGAGCACTATGTTCGTAATTACAAGACAGTGGGTGTGGGACAACCATGCCCGCCCTGATCTATTTGCCCGAAGGTTTGTTCGTTCTACAACAGCAGACTGGAAGGTCAAATGGTCTCGGGACTATTCAGTAAGGATGATGAAGAAGTTAGCGATAACGGATGATGAGGACGATGCGATAGCGGAAGCCACCATGTCCTTCATCGTAGACACCCATCTATCATGGGAGGGCAAGGAGTTCCCAACAGAACACAAGGCCTCCAACTATTTACACGGAGCATTCCGTTACTGGTTCTTTAATAAAGTTAGAGATACACCAGAGACAAGGGTTGAGACCCTACCAATAGAAAGCATTACACAAGGAGTTATGATGCAAAACACTACAATGAAATTAGACAACATGGACCAGTTGAGAAAGGCAGTTGAGTTCGCAGACAAGGCAGGGGAGGAGGCAGCATTCATCTTTCGCTACCTACTCATGACGAAGCAAGAGCAAGG
>TARA_R110000868_G_scaffold411494_1_pt1 | contig 21184 bp, 20 predicted proteins | sample TARA_R110000868 | Tara Oceans TARA_R110000868 (sample SAMEA4397489) | marine metagenome | biome: Polar Biome; feature: [SRF] surface water layer (ENVO:00010504); material: water (ENVO:00002006), including particulate matter (ENVO:01000060) such as... | depth 5 m | reverse complement strand
TTTACTCGCTGCGTAATTAAATTGCAGTTATTACTTGAAACCGCGTTTGATTATGTTGAATCTGAAAAAATTAATATATTTGGTACTTCAGCTAAATTTATAGATACGGCAAAAAAGCAGGGGTTAAAGCCAGCTAAGACGCACGATTTTGAAATGCTACATACTATTTTGTCGACAGGTTCGCCATTATTGCCAGAATGTTATGACTATGTGTATGACGATATAAAGTCCGATATATGTTTAAGTTCAATTTCAGGCGGCACAGACATTCTCTCATGCTTTGTGTTAGGTAACCCTGTGTGGCCAGTTTGGCGGGGTGAGATGCAATGTCGTGGTTTAGGTTTGGCGGTAGATGTTTTTGATGATGATGGACATTCAATTTTTCAGGAAAAAGGCGAGCTTGTTTGTTCCAAACCTTTTCCAAGTATGCCTATCGGTTTTTGGAATGATTTGAATAATGAAAAGTATCAACAAACTTATTTCGATCGGTTTGATAATACGTGGTGCCAGGGTGATTATGCTGAAATAACAGCTCACGATGGCCTAATTATTCACGGTCGCTCAGATTCGGTTATTAATCCCGGCGGAGTGCGTATTGGTACGGCAGAAATATATAGGCAGGTTGATCAACTAACAGAAGTGATAGCTTCAGTTGTTATTGGTCAAAATTGGGATGGCGATATTCGTGTTGTATTATTCGTTATGCTGGAAAGTGGGCTAGTTCTTGATGAAGAACTCAGCAAAAAAATAAAGCAGAAGATTCGTGAAAATACTACGCCACGTCATGTCCCTGCCAAGATTATTAAGGTAACTGATATTCCAAGAACAAGATCTGGGAAGATTACTGAGTTGGCAGTTCGTCAAGTAGTTCATGGTGAAGAGGTGAAAAACAAATCTGAAGTTTTTAATCCGGAATCACTAGATTGTTTCTTAGATTTAGATGAGTTAACGTCATAAATTATTTTTCTTTAGAGTGTGTTTATCATTGATGTAAAAATGCGATCAGAGACTCTTTTCTGAACGTTCATTACTTTTATATTTTACCATCTTTCTTCTGGGGTAGCGGGTCTTCGTTAGGGTTTAGGCTGATATGTGGAAGACTATGAATAAATAAACTGAATAGCTCTGCTTGAGAATTTATCCCTAACTTTTGATAGATATGTTTTCGGTGGCGGCGTAGAGTTTCAAGGCTAACAAATAAGGTGTCGGCGGCAGATTGATTACTGTGTCCGTGTAGTAATTTATGTAGTACTTCTTGTTCTCGGTTTGTTAGTACAGAGCTGCCAAAAACTTGTAAGGCTTGCTGGATATTTTCTTGTGTTTCAAAATGGCTTTCTCTTTCATTTTGTGTCATCTGCCAATGTTTAATAATTAGATTTCGCACGACAGGTTCAGCTTCTCGAAACTTCTCAACATCTTGTTGGGTGAAGGGTGCTAGGTTATTCCGGCGGGATAAGCTGAAGTTGATGTAGCCGCCTTCAGGTAGGTTAACTACATAGCCTACTTCGTCGTGTACAGCTAATTCATTAAAATAATTTCTCATGTACTCTTTTTGAGAGATATTGTTTTGAGATATCTCAGTCAGGCGATAAACACTATCATGTTGTTTTTTTTTGCTGGATTGGTAAACAGGGTCTTTTTCGTATTCGCCGTCGCGGTAGTCATCAATGTGTGCGGATTCTTCATTTTTGTCAAGATTGTGGTAAAGGGTAATGGGTAGGCTACCGGGTTTAAATAGCCAGACGATAGGTAGGTCAACAGGTGATATATTGTTTAAAGCCGAAAATAAATATCTATAGAAATCATCCTCACCTAAATATTGAATGCAGTTAGTAAGCTCTTGTTGATTCATTGGTTTACCTAATGATGGTTTTTCATAAGCATAAATCGTTAAAAATTCGAGCAAAATTTATGAATTATATTAAGGCTTGAAAATACGCTACATTTATTTGATGCGTTAATGTTATCTCAGTTTAGATGTTTTGAATTATATCGGCTAGGAAAGGTTTACGCCACAACCAAGGTTAGTATAGCTAGTAATACGTAGTATCTGTATTCATGAATATGTAGTTGATCAATGTTATTTTTAATATTAATTATGCCAAATACTCATGCATTGTTATTTAAGATAAATCGTTATAAGGGCAGGATATGTTAGGTGGTAATGCCTAGGGGGTTTCTACGACACATGTTTGTTTTATTCTTATTATTTTCTTAGTTATTAGCTAAATCCCCCGTCGGGGGGATAGGTTCATGCCCGCTCTCTCATTAAACTTAATTTATTGATTTTGAGTAGTAAAAGGGCGGGCAGCATATGGTCAAAAAATACGAAAACCTATATATCAATGGTCAGTGGGTAAAGTCGGGCAGTGGCGATATACACGATATTATCAACCCTGCAACGGGGGATGTAGCGGTACAGATCCCGATGTCTGGTGAGGATGATGTTATACGCGCCATATCTGCTGCGCGGGCCGCCTTCACGGCATGGTCGCAAACCACAGCGCAAGAGCGTAGTGACTATCTAAACGCCATCGCTGACGAGATGGATAAGCGTGCCGATGACTTTTCGAGGGCGTTAACCCTGACCTTAGGTTGTCCGAAAAGCGTTGCACCTTGGTTGCAAGTGGCAGGTAACTCAAATGGTTTCCGTAACTACGCTAAACGCGCTTTCCATATGGAGAGGGTCGATAAACGTGACGGTTTTAAAGTTGTCAAAGAACCTATTGGTGTTTGTACTCTGATTAACCCGTGGAATTACCCGTTGGGTCAATTAACGGGCAAATTAGCACCTGCCTTAGCAGCTGGCTGTACCGTCGTGTGTAAACCTGCGGAGCAGACACCTCTGCAAGACATTATTATGGCTGAGATTGTCGACAAGATAGGTTTACCCGCCGGTGTCTTTAACCTAATTCTGGGTGAAGGCGCTGTACTAGGGCCAACACTTTGCGGCCATGAATACGTGGATATGGTGTCATTCACCGGCTCTACCCGTGCTGGTGTCTATATATCGCAATATGCAGCGCCAACCATTAAACGTGTGACTTTGGAGTTGGGTGGTAAGTCCCCCTATATCATCACTGAAGATGCCGACCTTGAATCAGCGGTTCGAGATTGTGTTGCCAAGGTGATGATGAATACTGGCCAGAGCTGTAATGCGCCCACTCGGTTGCTGATTGCTCGCAGCCGTTACGAAGAAGCTGTCGCCATTGCTAAAGAGGCCGCTGAGAAAGCCTCTGCGGCTGATCCAAATAAAGACTGTACTCATGTCGGCCCTATGAGCACCGAACGACAAAGACAAACCGTGTTGGGGTATATCGAAACAGGAATAGGTGAAGGGGCGCGACTAGTTACTGGTGGTGCAGAGATGCCCGAAGGCCTTGAGCGTGGGGCTTATGTACGACCCACCATTTTTGCCGATGTTAGCAACGATATGACAATTGCTCAGGAAGAAATTTTCGGCCCCGTCTTGTGCATGATTGCTTATGATGGAATAGATCAAGCAGTAGCAATGGCCAATGATAGTCAATACGGTTTGTCGTCTCATGTTTTTGCCAAAGATGAGGAAGCTGCGCTAGCGATTGCCACTCGTATTAGAGCTGGTCAATGTTTTATTCAAGGCGGCAGTTTCAATGGTGAAGCGCCTTTTGGCGGCTACAAGCAGTCAGGTAATGGTCGTGAGTGGGGTGAAGAGGGGTTACACGAATATTGCGAAATTAAAGCCATCATTTCTTGATGGTAAGTCTGAAAAAATAATCAAACCTATATCGAAAACAGCACGAGGAATTTTGTATGAAAAACTCAAACACAGTAATACCTACCCGTACTACTGCCGAATGGCAGGCATTAGATAATGCATCATTTCTTCACCCATTCACAAAGCATAGTGATATTCGTGAAGAGGGTGGCCGTATTATCGAACGTGCCGAAGATGTGTATATATATACCAACGATGGCGATAAGATTCTCGATAGCATGTCAGGTTTGTGGTGTTGTAATTTGGGTTTTTCGACGCCAGAAATTGCCGACGCTGTTCATCAGCAATTGACGCACTTGCCTTTCTATAACAACTTTTTTCAATGCGCTCATACTGCTGCAATTGAAGCGGCAAGTCGATTGGTAGACGTTGCTCCAGACCATATTAACAATGTGTTTTTTGCAGGTTCAGGGTCAGAAGCTAACGATACTAATATTCGACTAGTGCGTCGCTATTGGGATTCACAAGGTAAAACTGATAAACGTTATATCATTGCCCGTGAAAATGCATATCACGGCAGTAGTATTGCTTCAGCTAGTTTGGGTGGCATGAGCTTTATGCATGATCAGTTCCATACGCTGCCAAATGTTGCACATGTACTACAGCCCTACCAGTTTGGCGAAGGCCAATTAGGTGAGAGTGAAGAAGATTTTGGTCGTCGTGCTGCCCAGTCTGTTGAGGATAAAATTATAGAATTGGGTGCTGACAATGTTGCTGCTATGATTGGCGAGCCTATTATGGGGGCGGGTGGTGTTCGTATTCCACCGTCTAATTACTGGAAGTTAGTAGAGGCGATTTGTAACAAGCATGATGTATTATTAATTGCCGATGAAGTAATAACCGGCTTTGGTCGTACCGGTAAAATGTTTGCCAGTGACTACTTTGATATAAAGCCAGATTTAATTACCTTTGCTAAAGCCGCCACTAATGGCTACCAGCAATTAGGTGGTGTACTTGTATCAGAAAAAGTATCAAAAGTGCTAATGGCTGATGAGGCTGAATTTGCTCATGGCTATACGTTTAATGGCCACCCAGCAGCTTGTGCGGCGGCAATCAAGACACTTGATATTTTTGAGCGCGATAATATTTTACAGCGCGTACGTGATGATATAGGGCCTTACTTCGCCGAACGTTTTGCCACCTTGGGTGATCATCCATTAATTGGTGAAGTGCGTACTATCGGTATGTTGGGTGCAATTGAAGTCGTAAAAGATAAGCAAACCAATGAACGTTTCCATAAAGACGTTAATGCCGGCAGTATTGTTAAAGAGTCGGTTACGCGTAATGGCTTAATTATGCGTGCTGTTGGTGATACTTTGATTTCAGCTCCACAATTAACCATCAATAAGCAACAGGTAGATGAACTGGTCGATAAAGCCTTAAAAGGCTTGGATGAAACGGCTGAAATTTTATCAAAAAATCATTCAGGTGAATAAAGGGATATAGCCTTAGTGCAAGGATGCACTTTTTTATTAAACTCCCTTAATAGGTTGCTGAAAATGGTATTCACCGTTGGTATCTTAGAAACTGGTTTAACCCCCCCTGAACTGATTGATGAACATAATAGCTACGGCAATATGTTTATCAAACTATTGGGGGCGATTGATCCTACATTAAAATTTAAAACCTATTGCGTGATCGAAGGTGAATTCCCTGAATTTGTCTATGACTGTGATGGCTGGGTAATTACAGGGTCTCGTCATGGCGTATATGAAAACCTCCCATGGATGCAGCGACTAAAAGACTTTTTGCATGATTGCCAAAGGTGCAATAAAAAAATCGTGGGTATTTGTTTCGGTCACCAAATTTTGGCTGAAGCGATGGGCGGTAAAGTAGAGAAATCTACAAAGGGGTGGGGGATAGGTCCACATACTTATAATCTCAATGAGCATGTTGCTTGTATTGAAGGTGAGAGAGATTCCTTTACCATCAATGCTCTACATCAGGATCAAGTGGTATTTCTTCCCCCTAGTGCGGCTGTTTTAGCGTCTTCTGACTTTTGCGAATATGCGGGGCTTCGTTATGGTGATTGGGCCATGTCACTGCAATCACATCCCGAGTTTTCTGATGCCTATGAGATGGCATTAATTCACTTGAGGCGCGAGTCCTTATTTTCAGATGAATTGGCTGATGATGCATTAGAAAAACTTTCTAACACTGAAAATATTAATGAAGGTCAGCGTATTGCTAGCTGGATGGTTAGCTTTTTAAAGTGACACTCATCCGTAAGTCATCAGTTTTTTACTGTACTTATTGCGAGCGCTGTTAAGCGCTATTACCACCATCTACAGCCAAGGCAGCACCAGTGATAAAGCTGGCATCATCGCTGGCAAGATAACGAATGCTACAGGCAATTTCTTCAGGCTTAGCGGTACGGCGCAAGGGTAGATCGGTGCCGAGGTTTTCATGGCTACCATTTGCTTCTGCGACTGATAGATCAATCATTGGGGTTTGTGTGTCCCCTGGGCATACGGCATTAATGCGGACGCCGTGAGGCCCGCTGTCTTTAGCCATGGATTTAGTCAGCATGATTAACCCGCCTTTACTGGCGCAATAGGCGGCGGCTTGTTCACCACCCACTAAGCCCCAGTCAGAGGAAACGTTCACAATGTTTCCTCGGGTTTCCATTAGTGAGGGTAGTGCGGCTCTTGATATATAAAAAGGGGCTGTAAGGTTTGTGGTTAAAGTATTTTCCCATTGTTCATTAGTGGTGTTGATAGCATCGGCACGATAAATAACACCCGCGCAGTTGACGACAATATCAATACGGCCAAAAACATCTTTACAGTAGCTAACTAATTTCTCACAAAATACGTGGTTGTTAATATCGCCGCACAATAACTCCGATTTAAATCCCCGCTCATTAAATTCTGTTACCAAAGCCTGGCCGCGTTCTTGATTACGGCCAATCAATAATATAGAAGCACCGCAGCGTGCAAGTTCAAGAGCTGTCGCCTTGCCAATACCCGAGGTTGCGCCGGTAACAATGGCTATTTTATTTTTCAAAATTAATGACATATTGTTGTCCTTATCTTTTGTATTGGTGCTTGAGTTGAATAGTGGTTTTCCCTAATGTATAAAGTGCTTTTATCATCAATGATTAGTTAAAATCCAAACCGTTGTTTCAGTTTAAAAATTTCTACCAGTGCTTGATCTCGCCGTTGACTTAATGTCTCGCGATCTTGCGTTTCTAGCTCCTTCTCAATACCTGCTACTAAGGTGGCTTTTACCTCGTCCGTTAATGAGGCTGTGCCATGGTCTTTCCAACGAGCTTCCTGGGTAGGGCCAAGATGGTCAAGATAGTGCTGGTAGCCACCGGCGCCACCGCCTAGGTGATAGGTCAAGTGGGGGCCTATAAATGCCCAGCGCATGCCGGGGCCATAGGTGATGGCCTTATCGATATCTTCTACGTCGGCGATACCTTCAGCTGCAATATAGACAGCTTCGCGGTATAGCGCTGAAGTCAGGCGGTTAGCCAGGTGACCAACCACTTCTTTTTTAACACGAATGGTGACGCGTTCCATTTGTTGATAAAACGCTTCAGCAATTTGTAACGTTTGCTCGGTTGTTTTTTTACCGGGTACTAGCTCTACCATGGGCACCATGTGCGGAGGGTTCATCGGGTGGCCGACTAAAATACGCTCAGGATGTTGCGCCTGGCTTTGAATGTCGGAGGCTTTTAACGAGGACGTGCTAGAAGCAATCACCACATCACTGGCGATAACTTGCTCAAGCTGTTCGATTAATTGCTGTTTAACATCAATGCGATCGGGGCCGTTCTCTTGTACAAAATCTATATCGGTCAAATTGGCAATATGTTCAGTCACTTGAGCTTGGCGGATAACCGTTGAGGTTGTTAAACCTAAGTCGCTAAGTAGAGGCCAGGCTTTGGCAACAAAATCATTAAGTTCGTCTTTGACTTCATCCCGTGGATCAACAACGATAACGTCGACACCACGCGCTAGAAATAAACTAGCCCAGCTCATGCCGATTAAGCCGCCACCTATGACGGCGACTTTTTTGATCTCTCGATGATTTTGCATAATAACGTGCTCGGTTTTGGTTTATTGATTACGTGATGAATTAATCGTTTTAGCGAGGGAATTCCGCTTCAAAATGTTCTTGTGTCACATCAGAAGGGAGTTTTTCTGCTACGTGAGTATCAAGTTCAAGACCCCAAGTGTTGATCATGCAGCCAAGAATGACGTACATGCCGTGAATGGCAATGATGTCCATGATCTGTTTAATACTAAAGTGGTCGCGCAGTTGAGCGTGTGATTTCGATGATAGACCATGGTTAGTAATCAATTCATCAATAGCATTGAGCAATAAAGCTTCGCTAATTTCCCATCCGGGCGCTTTACCACCTTGTTTAACACGCTCAATTTCTTGACGCGTTAGACCGCAAGCTAAGCTGCGTTCAACATGAGAGCCCCATTCGTACCAGGCCTTCATGTGCACTGCCACACGTAATATTACCAGCTCACCTTTTCGTTTTCCTAGCTCGCCGCCTTTCACTGAATAGTTACGAAAACTCCACCAAGACTTTAATAGTTCAGGGTGATGAGCCATTAAACTATGTACATTAATAGGGTGCCCATTCATGTCTTGTTTAATATCGGTTATTGATTCATCCCACTCATCAATGGCTAAAGGTTTAACGCAGAGTTTATCGGTCATATTTGTTTGTACTCTTTTTTGAAAACAACTGCCCTCTGGTAAGAAAGGCTGTTGTTGTCGATCGTAAAGTTAAATTAGTCGGTTATAGCGGGAATGATGTCACGCAATACAGATACGATGGAATCAATTTCTGTTTTCTCAATCGTTAATGGCGGAGACATGCAAATTGCATCGCCAATACCACGTACCATAACACCTTTTTCCCAGGCTGCTGGTAGTGCCTTACCGCCAACTGTTCCCAATTGACCTTTAGGCGCTCGTAATTCGATGGCTCCCATTAAACCGTAGTTACGTACATCAATAACTTGTTCCATATCAGCAAAGCTGTGCATAGCCTCTTGCCAATAGCTGCCAATGTCGCCGGTGGTTTTAGCGCGGCTGAGTAAGCCTTCTTGCTCATAAATATCTAATGTGGCCATGCCTGCGGCACAGGCGACGGGGTGGCAGGAGTAAGTGTAGCCGTGGAAAAACTCTACCGGCGATTTTGATTGCTCAACACAGGTATCGTGCACCTTGTTTGATACAAACACCGCTGACAAAGGAATAGTGGCATTGGTAATACCTTTAGCGGAGGTGATCATGTCGGGTGTGACATCAAATTCGTTGGCGGCGAAGTTGTTACCGGTTCGGCCCCAGCCACAAATAACTTCGTCAAAAATCAGCAAGATATCGTGCTGGTCGCAAATTTCACGAATACGTTTTAGATATCCCTTGGGGGGAAGAATGATGCCTCCGGCGCCAGCAATAGGTTCAATGATGACTGCAGCGATAGTGCTGGCATCGTGAAAGTTAATGAGTTGGTCTAACTCTTCAGCCCATTCGATACCATTTTCAGGTAGGCCTTTGCTGAAAGCATTTTTCTCAATATCTAAGGTGTGGCGTAGGTGATCAACCATGAGCCACTGGCCAAATGTTTTGTGGTTAGTGGTGATACCACCGACGGCAATGCCACCGAAGTTAACACCGTGGTAGCCTTTTTGACGGCCGATAAAACGTTTTTTCTCACCTTTACCTTGTACGTTCCAGTATTGCATGGCGATTTTTAAGGCAGACTCTACGGCCTCAGAACCGGAGTTTCCGTAAAAAACATGGTCGATACCTTCCGGGGTGTATTGAACTAAACGCTCTGAATATTCAAAGCCTAATTCGTGGCCGAAGTTAAAAATTGAGCTGTAATCTAATTTGCGTAGTTGGGCGCTAACCGCATCAGCAATTTCTGGCCGACCGTGTCCTGCATTGGAGCACCAGAGACCAGCGGTAGCATCAATAACTTGACGGCCGTCGGTAGTGGTTAAATAAACTCCCTGTGCTGATTCAACCATACGTGGTGCTACTTTAAACGCGCGGTTGGCGGAGAAGGGCATCCAAAATGCATCCATTTTTTTATGGGTCATAATTATCTCGCTTACATTGTGGTTAATATTTTTCTGTTGGGTTTTTGAATAATATTGCTGCTTAAAACTGTGTTTATTCAATACCACCCATGGAATGGAATTTAATATCGTAGAATTCAGCAATGCCTTCTTTGCCGCCTTCGGCGCCTAAACCTGATTGTTTCCAGCCGCCAAAAGGTGCCACTTCTGTAGAGAAAACCCCCGAGTTTGAGCAGACGATACCGTACTCAAGATTCTCTGACATGCGCATTACTCGGCCTATATCGCGGCTGAAAAAATAAGCAGCCAGGCCATACTCAGTATCATTGGCTCGCTTAACCACTTCGGCTTCGGTTTCGAAGGTTTGTATCGCTGCAATGGGGCCAAATATCTCTTCATTGGCGAGACGCATATTGGGCTTGATATTGGTGAGTAGGGTGGGCTCAAAAAAGTTATGGCCCAAGGCATGGCGTTTACCACCCAGTAATATTTCAGCACCTTTCTCTTTCGCATCTTTAATAAAACTATCCATTTCGGCAACTGCTTTTTCGGTGATGAGTGGCCCTATTGTGGTGTTTTTTGCGAATCCGTTACCTACCTGTAGTTGCTCGATAGCTGTTTTTAAGCGAGCGGTGAACTCAGAGGCAATGCTTTTTTGCACGTAAATACGGTTGGTACAAACGCAGGTTTGCCCGGAGTTTCGGAATTTGGTGGCTAGGCACTCAGCGACAGCGCTATCAATATCTGCATCATCAAAGACGATAAAGGGGGCGTTGCCACCTAGCTCTAGTGAGACTTTTTTAATCGTTGTTGAGCATTGGCTCATCAAGGTTTTACCAACGCCGGTCGAGCCGGTAAAGGTGAATTTGGCAATGTCTTCGTGTTGAGTGAGTACCTGGCCGATTTCACGGCTGTTGGTGCCTACCACCACATTGATAACGCCTGCCGGTATGCCCGCGCGATCAGCAAGCTCGCATAATGCGAGGGCGGATAGTGGGGTTTCGGTGGCTGGTTTGATCACTACAGTGCAGCCTGCAGCCATAGCAGGGCCAGCTTTACGGGTTATCATTGCGCTGGGGAAGTTCCAGGGAGTGATACAACCCACTACGCCCACCGCTTGTTTGTAGGTTTGTAGCCGACGGGCGTTGTTAACGGTGGGGATGGTGTCACCCATGACGCGTTTAGATTCTTCGGCGTAGTATTCAACATAAGAAGCGCCTAATTTCACCTCATTAATGGCTTCTGCCAGTGGCTTACCTTGTTCGGCAGTCATGATGGCACCTAAATCGTCAGCGTGGACCATGATCAGGTTGTACCAGTTGCGTAATAGTTCAGCGCGCTGTTTTGCTGGAATGCGGCTCCAGACAGGGAAGGCCTCAGTTGCAGCCTCTACCGCACGAGTGGCATCGGCGGAATCACCATTGGCAATGCTGATGAAAGTCTCACTATTGGCTGGGTTTTTTATCTCTACTGTACCGTCGGAACCAGTGACCCACTGGCCGTTGATGTAGTTAAGTTTTTTTAACAGTGTGTTGTCTTTTAAGTTCATCATGACTTTTGCTCTCAATAATTGACGTCTGCTTCATGGTTCCATTGTAATGCTGTGATTGAGGATGAATATCACAAATGTTCAAATCCATGTTTGATAAAGTCAACATTAATAAATAAGCTGTAGTTAGCTGTATATAGAGATTTATTGCGGTTATTTTATTAGCGGGCTAATATTTGATGGGTATAACAGATATTATAAAATCATAGTATTTCAACGCTAAAGGCAGATTATGAGTAGTAGAATCCCACTCAGTGATATTGATTTTCGTTTACTTAGAGTGTTTAAAGCTGTAGCTGAGTGTGGTGGTTATGGTGGTGCTGAGCTGGAGTTAAATATTAATCGCTCAACCATCAGCACACATATGTCTGATCTGGAAACACGCCTTGGCATGAAATTGTGTCATCGTGGTCGTGGTCGCACGGCTTTTTCGCTGACTGAGCAGGGGGCTGAAGTCTATGAAGCACTTACCGTGCTATTTGATGACATAAACAGTTTTCGAAATCGCGTTACTTCAATTCGATCGGAGTTAACCGGCAAGTTACGTATAGCCTTGCCTGATGATTGGTTGCAGTTTACGCAAATGGATTTGGCGCCGGCGATTGCTGGCTTTCGGGAAAAAGCGCCATTGGTGGAGCTGGAAGTGTTAGCCCATGCCGCCAACGAAATTGATTTTGATTTATTGAATAATCGCGCTGACCTTGCGGTAAATGTTATACACAGAGCTCACATTGGATTGGTGCCTGAGTTTCTCTATAGTCACCACAATAGCCTCTACTGTGGTGATAAACATCCTCTTTTTTTACAGAAAAAAATTGATGTCGAAAGCTTGGTTGAACACGAATTAGTTGGCGCTAGCCATGTGGTGAGCGAAGTCATTCATCGAATTTATGAAATGTTTAGCAGGCGTGCTGTCGCCAACCATATGTCGGGCCGAACACTAATGATTTTGTCGGGTTGCTATGTTGGATTCTTACCTGACTATTATGCTCAGCGCTGGGTTGATAGTGGACAATTGAAACGATTGAATGTTTCCGAGTTTGATTATGATATTGACAATTGCGTGCTCTATCGTAAAGGCGGTCGAGAAAATCCTTTGATTGACCTATTTGTATCGGAGATTTTTTTGCAGCTTAACAGGGGTTCTAATCAAACAACAAATAACGTTGTTTTTAAACGCTAGCTTTATCCTCATGATAATAGGGCAGGTTTCTGCGGTTGTTAATAAATATCAGTAACTGCGGTCGCAATAAGTTGCTCGCCGCTGCTGTATGAGTTGAGCCGGTGCTCGCCAATATCAGCTCGCTTTCAAACCAAGTTGAATGCAGTGGCTCGCCAGTTAAATGAGCGGCCACGAAAACCTTAGAATTTAGAATTCCAGCAGAACGATTTAACGTGTGTGTTGCGTTGGCAGGTTGATATCGCCACCCCAAATGGGCATTGGCGAGTTGTTGAGTTAAGGGCTAGTCAGTTGCACTGCGTAGCAATTCGACAACCCAATTATGCAGTGGGTCATTGTTAGAGCGCGGATGCCAAGCCGATATCACATCAAAACTTACTGGGCTTTCCTTTAAATCAATGGTGGCTAAGTTGCTATCTATTAATGCTCTGGAAGGTAAAAAAGCAATCGCGTCGGTGGTTTCTAAATAAAGTGGCACAATAGAAAAGCAAGGTGCCGAGATGACCACATTTCGCTTTAAGCCAAACTGTTCAAACCAGGTATCAATCGAGCCACGAAAGTTTGGTCTAGAAGGCGATGCAATTATCTGTGGGTGACGCGCAATCGCCTCTAGACTTAACTTTTTTCTGGCCAAGGGCGAGCTTTTTGCAACAACACAAACATGGTGTTCGGTAAACAACGTAATACAGGGGTAGCTGCTAGGTACAAAGTCAGGAAATGCCACCACCAGATTAATTTTTCCGGCTGCGATCAAATCACTTAAGTTATCAATATCTAGATCTTGAATGATGACCTTCAGCCCGGGTGCCTGCCGTCGTATTTTTGATAACAAATCAGGCAGCACAACCTGCTGAGCATAGTCTGTTGCGGCGATCACATAGGTGCTGTCGATAACGCTGGGCTCAAACAATTCGGGTACCAGCAGCTGCTCAAAGCCCTGCAGAAGCTCATCAATTTTGTCGCCCAGTTGTTCGGCTAGCGGCGTGGGAACTAGACCGTTACTTTTACGCAGGAATAATCGGTCATCAAAGATATCCCTCAGTTTCCTTAATTGATCGCTGACCGCCTGCTGCGTTAGCCCGACCTGCTGTGCAACACGGGAGACATTCTGCTCCCGCAGCAGTGCCTGTAATATTCGTAGTTGCCGAATCTCCAATCTATCAATCTTGCTCATACTTGTATCTCTAACAAGTGTTATCTGTTTCTAATTGTATCTCTGTATCAGTAATATGGCCACTGAAACGTCGAAAGACTAAAACAATTGTGAATATAGGGTTTTTGTAATGAAGAAAGTTATTGTTATTGGTGCATCAGGAAAAATCGGTCAAGCCGCACTAAGTGGGCTGGTTCATCATGAAATTGTCACCGCCAGCGGTTCGGGAAAGGGCTGTGATTATCAGGTTGATATTGGCAATGAAGAATCCATCAGAAACTTGTTTAAGCAAGTCGGATCTTTTGATGCAGTAGTCAACACGGTTGGAGTCTGTGAGTACGCTAACTTTAAAGAGATGACTGAGCAGCAGTGGATGACGACGGTATTGAGTAAGATGATGGGGCAAATTAATGTGGTACGTATTGGGCAAGAGGTTATCAATGATGGCGGCTCATTCTCGCTAATTAGTGGCATCCTTAGTTCGAAGGCCATTCCGATGGCGATTGCTGACGCGACAACCAGCGGAGCCATTGATACCTTTGTGAAATGTGTTGCCTATGAAATGCCAAGAGGGATTCGTGTTAATGCGATTAATCCTACCGTTATTGAGGAAGCTTGGGATGTATATGGTGAAATGATGTCTGGTTTTCAGCCTGTGCCCGGCAGTTTAGTGGGTAAGGCGTTTGCCCGATCTGTTGACGGCTTTATTACGGGTGAAGTCCTTATTGTTGACGCATAATTTCATTGCTTGGTACGGCTTTAGTTGGCATTAACCAAAACTAAAGTCGTATTTAAAATTGGATAGAAGGATTAACTCTTGGTGAGCTGGGTACGATAGCGATTACCAGTATCATGTCAGTTATGGAGGTGATGAATAATCCTTAATGTTTACGTGAAACAATGATATTTAAAAAAAATATTTTAGTAAAAATGCGAAACATTTTTGTTCAGAAGAATGGTAGATTAATATGAAAGTATTGTTAATAGGCGCAACAGGAACTATAGGAAGTATTATTGCTAAACTGTTATATAACACTTCGATTGATCTCCGGTTAACGTCAAGCCGGCAAGACTCTATCGCGGCTATTAAAGATGAATATCGAGACGCTGAGGTAGTTGTGGCTGACCTTCTTAGTGTTTCTTCTTTATCCGCTGCAGTAGAAGGAGTAGACAGAATTATGCTGATCTCTCCTGACCTTATAGGTGAGAAGTTGGTCTGTTCAAATATAAAGCAAGCTATTGAAATGGCTGGTGGAGTTGAAAGAATTGTAAAACTCCTAACTTTTCCACCTGGCTTATCGATTGATGATATCGATGTTAAAGATAGAAAGTTTGAACTTGGCTATAACCAGGGCTTAACGGCCAAGGCTGAACTGGATAAAACAGATTTACCCGTCGTATACGCTAATATCACCTCTGCTTTTATGAGTAATATTTTGTGGTGTGCAACGCAGATTATTAACTATGGAAAATTTGTCATGCCATGCCCCCAGACAGCCACGTGGATTCATCCTAAAGATGTTGCTTTGGCTTGTTCGACGTTATTGTTAAGGGATGATAACGCTGATATTGGGAGTGCCTTTGAAATTTCTGGTGGGGCAATGTTGTCATTTAATGATATTGCCACGGTATTGAGTGATGTGTTGAAAGTCGACATCGAACATGATGATAGCAATGCCATGCTGGATGAAATGTTTGGTGAAGATAGGGGTTTATTTGTTGGTTTTTTTGAATCAGAACGTCGTTACTATGACGGGTTAGAGCCTTCGACCACCTTTAAAGAGTTAACCGGTGAGTCGCCTAAATCTTTAACCCAATGGGCCGAAGAGAGCAAAGCAGAGTTAATTTAAAGTTAGAGTTTTTATTGTGAGCCTTCTAATAAACAATTGGGGTCTGATTAGCTGGATATGTGATGAATATGAAGGCTTTTTGTCTCGCTATTGTTCGCCTAAATCTTTTGGGATAGCTTTAGGGTCAGTTTCTCGTGTAACTCTACTCTAACTCATTGATTATTAAGCTACAGACGCCCGATGCATCATGGGTGTATGCCTACATCCCAAATATTGGTAATAAAGCGGTGAATTTCATCACCTTATACCCCTAAATGCTTAGCTATTAGCACTGAGCTGCGCCAAAGGCTCGACTAAATTCGTGGTTTTTTACCTTTTGTGACCGTCCGCTTCACGCACATCTAAGACATTACCCAGGCTAAGAATAGTGGCATCAAAAAGACCAGCCGGTAAGCAATAGAGACGGTTTTCGCCCGGAAGACCGCCAATCCTCTCAACCTATCGGAAACTCGCCCTAAACCCGCTAGAAAATGTGTTATTCCCCTCAAAAATAGCCCGATGCCAACCATTCTTCAGCTCTTCTCGGAAAATGAGATAGTTCGTTGTTATGCCACGATAATGCTTGTATATTTACTCACTTCAATTTGATTATGGAATGTTCAATTTATTATATGTTTTGGAAACAAAAGAAATTGGCACCAGCTAAGCCACTCGCTGTAATGATAGAGTTTCAAGTGAACTATGCCTCATTAGCTCAAGCTTCAAACGACTTACAGATCCCTTCTTCTGAAGGAATGATCAATGCTTGGGATAAAATGAACACCAGAATCGCCCGTTTTGGTGTACTTATTACCACGGATAGCGATAACAACTTAATGTTGGTGCCCTCATCTCAAGGGATGGCATATAGAGACTTTGATTTTAGCATTGATCTTCCAGAATTATTCAGCAAGAAGACGGACAAAAAGCTTCATTTTACACGCACAGATAATCTTGTTTTTATCGCTTACGATGAACTTGCCGTAATGGCAGTCCCCTTTAGTTTCTTTGTAAGTCAAGTACTTGGTGAGCCGCTCGTAGATTACGGCATCCTTGTAGACAATGCTTTTGGCCGCATAGAAGAAACTATCGTCAATGTTTACTCTGATTCAGGGGATTATGACCTAAAGATACTTTCCAATATTTCTCAGGACAGATTTTCTTACGAAAATACGGCCATAAAGTTATTCTCCAAGAAAATTTATAGTAACGATATATTCCCTTTAATAACTGCCGTCACTGTTGACTAGGTTAAGGAAGAGTATTGCCATGGAAAATGAGCTAAAAGTAATAGTCCGGTTAAACCGCCTGATGAAAGCTGGCTATAGCATCATGGAGAGAGATTCACAGGAATTAGAAGACACCTTAAGGTTAAAGCATCCTGCCACTAAAAGAGCACGTTATATTGAGATTCTTCTCTATAGCGACGCATCGATTGTCAGCGGCCTCAGTCACTTAGACGGCCATCTCTCGATATTTCCAGAAGATGATGAAGGCTTTAGAAAACTTATTAAAGCAACTCCAACCCCAACATGGTCGGAAAAGTCTGAAGATGCAAGGGTGAATATAGCGGTATGGCTCACGCTGGGAGCGCTTTTTGCTGCCCCCATATTTTGGGGCATATTTAAGTCCTAGTTAACCCCGTTATCGACGACTCTTACCCTGAAAAGCTGCTCCTCAACTGAGCATATCGATAACTCGTACCACTGCCGCCTTCATGGCTGCAACCTCCTAGACATAACCCTATCTCACCAGCCCGCAATGTGATCCTCCAGGAAAGCGAAGGCCTTGGATTCAGGGCTAACTGGAAATGACATATTATGTTGATCATGTGGCACATAGGGTTAAATGTGTGCCGACAAGTAATATTGAAAAAAGAGATTTAACAAATTTATTTTCAGAATTTGCTTCTCACTTGCCGTTTAGATCCATATATTTACAAGAGAGTGTTTTAAGAGCCTTGATAATTATATTGGTCAATCACATTGCTTGGGAAAAGGGTGTTTTATGAAAACAGAGCATATTTATAATGGTTGGAAGGCTGTAACTGGCGTTCTCGCACCCCGCGAGACTGAGGTGTTAACACACCTGATAAAAGGGGAATCTAATAAAGTCATTGCCAAAGCGTTGGGCATAAGTCCGCATACAACGAAAAAAACACTTAAACGGGTAATGTATAAGCTTGATACATACAGCCGAACCGAAACTTTAGCGGTGGCGATTCAACGAGGCATTTTGAGCCCTCCAGTTGCCGGAGGTAAATAAGGTAGGTTTCTTGATTTTTGAATATCAATGAGTATGATTAGTGTACGGTTTGCCCAGATCGCGCCGCTCACATTGGCGAAATCTTACGGATTGGGTGCATTATATAACTCGTCTCATTCATGCTGAGTTGTCCTGGGCGAGGTAAAGTGAGCTTGCCTATTTGCCCGCGAGGACAAAATTATGCAGATCTACTTTAGCTCTATTGCGCTACCTAAAAAGGCGGCTAAGCGCATACAAAAGCACTTTTCCCCTGAGCCTGAAACAATATTCCCCCACATGCCGCTCCATGAGGCGCAGCGTATTGCAGCCTTGATGCTTGGCTATAAGGATTGGCATGAGCTTGAACAATCAACCAATTCAGCAAAGAATACGCCATCCCCGCTTGATGAGCAGGCTAGTGAAGAAGAGCAGAGTCAACGCCTCCGCTATCAGGCTAATGTACTTGGGACCTTGCTGCCTCTAACTGAGCCCATATTGTATGAGCTTGCATTGAAGTTTCGTGTTTCAGCGGGCGCTCCTTTTTCGTCACAGTTTGCTTATGACAGTCACAGGCAAAACAAGCTGTTTTACTGGGAGCCTTACGGGGAGCCGCCAGAGTGGCGATTTCGACCATCAGCTCGGTCCGAGGAAACGCGAGAGGAGTTATATAGCCTTATAGATAAATGGGGTAGCGGGCAGTTAAATTTTGGAGAGTACCTATTCCGACTTGATGAGATCATTGAGGCGCAGCCTGAAAATATTACTCCTTACCTCTATATAATTGAGGCCATAGCGGATATTGGCGAATGGGAGATCGCAAAAACTTTATTGCCCGAGCTAGAAGCCGAAATCATTAAGTCTATCCCTGCAAACTATCCAATGAAGCGTAAAGTGCCAGCTTTAAATTGGGGAACTATAGACAACCGTGACTATCTTCGGAGTCTTTACCATTTAGCTCAAGGGTATTATGCCAATGGGAATTATAAAAAAGCTAAGCAATGGTTCCTGTTTTTAACCCGATGCAGTGAGTTTGAAATCGGATTTGAAAAATGCTTTCTGGTTGATCTGCGGCGGGCAACGCCGGATGGAGAAGTTCACCTGATGGAAGGTAAGAAGTTGCATGATCAGTACTAATGCCCAGTACCGGCAGATGGTTGCATCCTCTTTAATAAAGCGCGAACACTTGATAGGCGAAACATGGCATGGTTTTCCGTTCTGTGTCATTTTATCAATATCAGCTGAAAACCCTATATTTGGCAATTAGTTAGAAGTGTATTTTGTAGACGAAAGCGAGCATTAATAACTTATTATTGGATCACTCATATCCCTTAGCAGGCCAGCACCGGTAAATCATTCCATCGTGTTAGGTACTGAGGGGACAAAAACTGCCTACGCATAGAGTGGTCTTGGCTACCAACCATTCGCCCAAGCCCAATCGTATTGCGGCCGTACCTTCGATTAACCTTATCCAGCGTTTCCATTGTTTTATCATTCATGCTGCACGGGCTCCACAAATCCTGTGACCAGCATTCAGCTGGCCTAACGTCTAAAAGCTCTACACCGGCTTTCATGTAGGTAGTATCAGGCCGGTACAACTCCCTTGTTAATCCAGTAGATGCTTTAGCAATGAATCTTGCGTCATCCGTACCCCCTGTGAGCTGCGTAGAGAGCGACACACTAGAGCTAGCGCCGTAGCTTTGGCCTTTGACTACCCTAACGGTTAGATGGCCTGCTAGAGAGCCTTGGCGGCGTAGCTTTTCGGCAGCGCGATAAGCAAAGGCTGTGACCGCCTCCAGTAGAGCACCAATGTTGTTAGTTTTTTTCCCGAATGACCGGCTACACACAATGCTTTGCTTACTGGGAGGGACAAGTTCAAAGGGAATGCAGTGCTGGCCATTGAGTTCGCGCACGGTTCTCACCAGCGTAACGCCGCCGATCTTTCTTGCGGTTTCTAGGTTTAGCTGTGACAGCTCATACGCGGTATTAACGTCTTGCACCCCCAACTTAATTGTTAGGCGACCACCCACGCCCCATACCTCGCTTACCGTCACGCGCCTGGCAAGCCATTCCCATTGTTGGGGTTCAACCAGTACAGCGACTCCATTGATTTGGGGGTAGACCTTTGTGGCGTACTGCCCCAGCTTGGCCAGTGTTTTGGTAGGGGCAATGGAGACACCCATAGGAATGCGCTGTTCGCGCCATACAGCTGCTCGTAGCTTGTCGGCCAATGGTTTTAAGTCATGTGTGGCAATGCCGGTAAGGTCGCAAAACCCTTCGTCTATGCTGTACACCTCGACGGTGGGGGTGTGTTCGCGCAAGGTAGCCATGATGCGTTCTGAAATATTCCCGTATAGGGCGTAATTAGAGCTGAATACCTGAACCTTATTGCGGTTGATCAGTGTTTGCTGTTTAAAATAGGGCTCGAATTTTTTAATGCCCACGCTTTTGGCTAGCTCGTTAAGCGCCACCACGCAGCCATCATTGTTACTGAGCACGCATATAGGCAAGTGCCGGATATCGGGGCGAAACACGGCTTCACAGCTCGCATAAAAGCTACGTTGATCGCACAAGGCAAACATTACGGGATTAGCCGGTGGATAACATGCGTCACAACACCCTCAATAACAACGTCCATATCCTCCGGTACGGGAATAGGGGGGTAGGCTGGGTTGCTAGACCGAAAGCACCGATTTTTGATATCAAGTATCTTGCACGCTAGCTGGCCATCGAGAGAGACAACAACGACGGAGCCTTGGATGCGCTGTGCGGCGCGGTCAACGATTAGCAGGTCGCCGTCATGCACGCCTTCACCGATTAGTGAGTCGCCGGTAGCCCAGGCAAAGTAAGTAGCGGCAGGCCGATTGATTAGGTACTCGTTCAGGTCAAGATCAAGCTCTGTATAGTCATCCGCCGGTGAGGGGAACCCGCACTCTAGGTGGGTAGCCTTTACGGGTAGAGGCATGGATTTAGGGGTTAGAGTGAGGCTAGTTATCTTCATGGCTTATACTGTATATAAATACAGCATAATATACGTATAGCACTTAAAATCAACTATGGCTTATTTGCCTTGTGTGGGGCCTCACATAAAGTGACACGCCCCCCTTTGATTTACTTACGTTTTGGCGTTTTATATGAGAAGAAAAACCTGGATTTTTCTCATCTAAAATGGCCAGATCCGACTACTTCTCTCGTAAAGCGCAATTTTCCTTGAAAAACGATAAGTTACGAACTTGCAATAATTACCTTACCGAGGATTAAAGGCAATCAGCTTTACTCGAGTCACGAAAGTGTGTGTAGTTTAGATCTATCTGAAAAATTGAAAATACTAACGTGTGGTAGCTGAGGTGTAGTAGCTCAGACTTGATCTGACATTCCGCGGTTTCAAGTAATAACTGCAATTTAATTACGCAGCGAGTAAA
>TARA_R110000868_G_scaffold5681_4_pt1 | contig 21186 bp, 10 predicted proteins | sample TARA_R110000868 | Tara Oceans TARA_R110000868 (sample SAMEA4397489) | marine metagenome | biome: Polar Biome; feature: [SRF] surface water layer (ENVO:00010504); material: water (ENVO:00002006), including particulate matter (ENVO:01000060) such as... | depth 5 m | reverse complement strand
GGCTGCTACTACGTCACAACCAACACAACAAACTAGTGAGGTTGAGAATCAATCTAAGATAGATGAAATAAATAAAAAGAAAGAAGAGTCTAAAAACAATCCTGTAAAAGAACCTAAAGAATATGCAAAGGCAGTAGATGATTACAAAAGTACAGACTTAGGTAGTAATGAAGACGCTAAAAATAAAAAAGAAGCTGTTGTAAAACAAGCTCAAACTAAAGAAGGAAAAGCATTTGTAGAAAATCAGGTTGCACAGATGGACTATAATGAAGATGGTACTATTACTGTTTATAGAAGTGGTACTCTACAAGAAGGTCATAATCCAGCAACAACAAATAAACAAGCTGCAGAGATTATTTCTTCAGAAAGAAAAAAACAAGGCTTAAGTTCAGATATTATAGAAATAAAGATTCAACCTTCTGATATTTCAGCAGTTGTACCTGGGATAGAATCTGAAGTATTAATAAATATTAATAAAGCTAACTCTGATAGAATTAAAAAAGGTACTAAAAAAGAACAAAAGAACAAAGAACAGCTAACATTAGAAAAAGAAAGTGTTAAAAATGAATTAGAAAAAACTACCCAAGCATTAAAAAACGCAAAAAAAGATAAAGCAAATGGTACGTTTAAGTTTTCTGACAATGTATATAATGATGTTGTAAAAAAACAAGAAGCCAAAATAAAAAATTTAGAATGGCAATTAAAAAAATATGATGCAGAACTAGCTCTTTTAAAATCTCAACCAACACAAACACAAGAGGGTGATACAAGTCCTCTTACATTGTCCGAAAATGCTACTGAAGAAGAAATTGAGGCGTTAGCTGAAAAGATTGTATCCCAAAATGGAGAACAATTAACTCTAGAATTTGAAGTAATCCCTGAAGAAATAACGGGAACTGGTAATTCATTTGATGAAGCTCTAAGGAATATGAGGGATGAAAATCTAAACTATAAAGAGCAACGTGCAGAAGAACTTATTACATTTGCTAGGAACTCAGGGAGTGGCTCTAATTCATCTACAGATGTATTTAATACTATTACAGCTTTAGAATTATTACTAGGTAATAATATTGGACTGACTATCAATGGTACGTTAATTACAGAAGAGGTTGTTAAAGATGTTTTTGAATTACTTAAAAAATACCCAGGTGTTACAGATGAACTTCTAAGAAATTTTGCTGACAATATGGATCGTAAAATATCTGATTTTAAAAATAGAGATATTTTAGAGGCTCAAGGTAAAACTAAAGAAGCTCGTATTAAAATACTTAGAGGTCCTGGATACAATTATACATTAAAGGATATTAAAAATTTCTCAAAAGAGACTATTGATGAAATTATTGCAGGTAAAATAAGTAAGAAGTCTTACATAGCAAGTCTTAAAAAGATTGAGGTTGTAGAAATACAAGAACTTAACGATGCTTTTGATAAATTAGATACCAATGTACGTACTGAACAAGAACTAATAGACTTAATTTCTACACTTGCATTAGATAACCCTACGTTATATGAAAAACATCGTGATACTATACACTCTAAGATTGAGCAATTAAGAAACGATTTATCTAATATGAAAGGGTTTTCAAATATTAAAGTGGGTAGTATTGTTGAGATGGCAGATGGTAGTTTGAAAAGAGTAACTAAGTTAACTAAGAAAGGAACTACTCTTATTAACTACAACACTATACTTGAAAATAAAGTTGTTTTAACAGAATCTGAATTTAATTCTAGTACACGTAGAATCATAAATGATTTTAATAAAAATGAAAAAGGTATTGTTTCTGAATTAGAAAAGCAAAATATAGATGATCTATCTAAATTATTGCGTAATTTTACAACTAGTTCATTAACTAGTGTAAATGAACAAGTTCCTACAGAAGAAGAACTAAGAGATTATTTTAAAACTTGTAAGTAATGAAAATTTGTATTTCCGAACAATCCTTGAAGGATTTTAATACCTTCTTTAAAGCTAAAGCATTAGAACTTCAAAATAAAAATAAATACAAAAAAGTTGAACAGTTATATCTAGCTTTATACAATGAAGCACTAACCTTATCTGGTGATATAGAAAATGTTGAAAACTCCGAAGTAGTTTTACAACATTTAGCTTTTGCTCCGATAGTATTAAATGATACTATTCCTGAACATCAAGATCAAATTGCTAAAGATGCCTTAGAAAGTATGGCTGCCTTATCTGATTTAAAAAAGTTAGATAAACTTATGGTAAAAAAAATAAAGCAATTTATTAATGTTCAATCTTCTGATATTGAAAGCATAACAGAAGAAGAACTAATAGAAGATGACATTACCAATTATGATTATTTAGAAGTTGATGGAGCAGTACATATTAAATTATTTGATGATATATTGACAATGACTACTCAAGGGTCTGAGACAATAGTGGATACAAATAATAAAGTTGATCCTACTAAAACTGTACCCTTTGCTGCAACACGTACTGTATTAAATGGTATGTTAAATAATAATGAAGAGTATAAATTAATGGGGATGTCTTACAACAAACTTGTTAAAAATACACAAGGCCGGCCTTTGGATCAATCAACAACAGCAATACCTAATTCAATAAATGCAGGAATGACTACGGTTTTTGTTATTACTGATAGTGCTGGAAACATTTTAGAATTTGACTCAAAAGGTAATGTAACTAAAGATGGTGTTATTCCCGTCTATAGTACTATCTCTCCAACAACAATAGGAACAGACTTCTGGCAATACGCATATGGAACTAAGAATATGCAAAATCCTATTCATATTAAGTTTGCAACCATGGAGAAAAATATGGGACTTGATAATCTTATTGAAAAAATGCTTGGTCCAATAGATACAGAGACAGGTAAGCATGTTAAAGGTATAGGATGGATTGATGAAAGCAAGAGTTTTATTGCTTCTATTAGGAATAGTGAATTTACAATATTAAAAATTGATAAAAGTAATTCAACTTTTGGTTATAACAAAGTAGGTAATACTAAAACTCAGCTATCTGATATACAAGGAATATCTAACTTTACTTTTGGTAAAGTCAGAGTTGGTTCTGAAGACATGTTGGCTCTTACAGGCAGCACTTTACATAACCAGTCTGCAATTATTATTCCTAATGATATAGATACTAATCCAGAATTAGTTGAAACATTAGTATCAATAATTACGGATTCAACTCTTATAAATGAAGATGGTACTAAATTAACAAGTAAACAAAAAAGAGATATTCTTGCAAATTATATAGCTGTAAATAAATTTTCAAGACTTAAAATATTAGATAACGGGTCTGTACGTATACATAAAGATAGAGTAGATAACAAAACTGATTTTGAACAAGAAGTCCGAGCATTCTTTACAGAATTTCAATTATCTAAGAAGGTAGATTCTAATCCTCAAAATAGGCCTATAACAACTGATTTAAAGTCTAAAGATAATACATCAGCAATGTTGTTTCAAGACTCATCAGGTCAGCTGTATGAGATATATAAACCAAAGTTTTCATATAATAAACAGTCATTTAGTTCGCTTACAATAGAAGGTAAACAAGTTGTATCTACATTAGCTGATAAAAAGCAACATATTATTAATAATAGTGCTACAAAATCATCAGTTAATGCTGAAGGAATATTAAAAGTATATCATCCTAAACTTGCATATACTATTGATTCAGAAGATATGGAACTTGAGTATGAATTAGAGAAAACTCAGGAACAAAAAGAAGCTAATAATATAATTACAGAAGAAGATAATACTGCAGGATTTAGTTGGTTTGAAAGATCTCCACTTAAAGGACCAACTCCTCTTAGAAATGCTTTATTAAATTCTGAAGATAGACCTGAAGATAGACATGCCGTTGCTAAGTTTGTTGGTAATGCTATTGTACTATTTAGAGGATCTGATTTTACTGATATATATCATGAAGCATGGCATAGTTATACTCAAGGTATATTAACAATAGCAGAAAAGAAAACTCTTTATACTGCTGTAGCTAATGAGTTAGGTGTTAAACTTGGGGACAAAATTACTAATGGGCAGGCTCGTGAAATTGAAGAGTTTCTTGCTGAAGAATTTAGAGCTTATGCTATTGGGAAATCTAAAATTAAAAAGACTTCTGTTATTGGTAAATTCTTTCAAGCAATACTTGATAGTTTAAAGAATCTAATTGGTATTCGGTCTAAATCAGACTTAATTCATAATTCTGCTATTACTGATATAGTAAAAGAACATTTTAAAAATCTTTATACTCATAACATTGATGTTACAAAGTATAATTCAAGTAATTTTATGTTCACTACTCTTAACAAGAATCTTAAATTTCCTGCTGATAAATCTTCTACTCTTTCTCAATTATCTGCCGAAGAGACTTCTTTAATGCTTGGTACTTTAGATAAGCTAGTGTCTAAAGATCTTGATTATAATACTACAGATAAATTATCTAAAGGTTATGAATCTTTAGATAATATTATAGGAGCATATAAATATGCTTTAAGCGAACTTAATACTATACTACAAACTCAAGCTAAAGAAGTAGTTGAGTTAAATAAACAATTAAAAAAAACAACAAAAGATACATTACAACATGATGAATTAAAAAACATGATCCGAGTTCATTCTGGATATATCAAAATGCTTGAGGCATCAATTGAGAATTTTGGAGACTTGACTAATATGGAAAATAATATATTTAATGGTTCTTCTCCAACAAACCTTATAGGTTTTCATTTAATGCATGGAAAAGTATACAATTATAACTCACTTAAAAATGTTGTAAACGAAGATAATTTTTATGAAAATGAAGATGAAAGTAATGGTAAAATTTTTGAAAAGGGTGGTAATGAATCCAGTTTATTTGATATGGCTAATGAGCATATCGTTTATATGCTTAGTACTATTAATAAGTACAAGTCTGAAAAGAAAGTTATAACCGCTGCTGATATTAAAGCTTCTCAATCGGGACCGGCAAATAAAAGAATACCTCAGTCAAGTCTGGGTAAAACAATATATCCTATTACATTAGATAGGAATGTATTAGGTGTTCCTTTATTAGAACGTCCTGTTGTTGTAATGGCAAAGCTTGGTAAATTATTGAACTCTTCTAATAACGGAGATGAGATGTATGCTAAAATGAAAGCTGCACAGATTACAGACCCTATAATAGGACAAGTGTTACAAAAGTTAGGAGACTATCAAAGTGACAGTATTTCACAACAACTATTGTGGAGTAATTTTATTCAAACCTTTAGTAAGTCAAATAATAAACTTCAGCAATTTATTATTGAACGTGTTTTTAATTCAAAAACTGAAACTTATTTAATTGAAAGTAAGTATGGTACAACTTTAGGTGGAACTAATGCTGTTTCTAGAGCATGGGAAGCAGTATTTCCTACAATGACTTCTGAATACCTTGTTAACGAATCAACAGGTATAATGATTGATGCTAAAAAAGTTGTTGAAGATTTCTTAATAAATAAAGGTAAGGGTAAATGGGAACTTCATAACAAAGAAGGATACGTTGATTTCTATAGAGCTATAGGTATTGATATAACTGATACAAAAAATATTGAAAAAGAACTTGCTAATAATAATGATATTCTTAATGCTATAGCTACAAGATTAAATGATAAAATTGCTGTAGATGAATTTAATAAATTAGAAAATAATAATCCTGAAAACATAAGTAGTTTAAAAGCTCTTATAGGAAAGCATTCAGTAATGAATTCAGATAATACTGATGTTTCTCAAGCTCCAGGATTAAACTCATATTATTTAAGACTACAAAGAATTGAATTTGATTTATCAGATAAATATAATTCTTTTATGGGTACTAACGCTAAAGGAGAGTCTCAAAGTGAGTTATCGTTAAACAATACAGCATCTATTATTACAAATGATATTAACGGTATTGTCCAAGGAACTACTATAGATAAAATTATTTCAGAAAATAATCACTTAAAGTTTTTAGATTCAAAAAATGATCCGTTTATGAGATCCTCTAGATTCTTTAAAGCATTATTTACTGAAACCGGTGAAAGAACAAATAGAAAATTAACTTTTGAAAACTTTTCCGGAGCTACTTTATTACAAGAAGATGATTCGTTAGGATTAACAAATATGGAATTGGACCGTAGCTCTAAAGTAATGGTTGATATTTACTTAAGTTTTTTAGGTAAATCTGAGGTCGTTAGGATGGCTGATAAAACTATATCTATGCATATGGGAATGGATATGGAACAAACATTTAATGCTGAATTAATTTTAGCATTAAAGAATAATCCAACTACTGACCCTACAATGTATAATGAATTAAAAGAATATTTAGCTGCAGAGATTGTACGTATAAATATACTCAATAATATTGAAGGTCCTTTTGACCAAGATTACAAAGAAAGAGGTGTAGATTTTTTTATATTTGATGATATACTTACTCCTAAATTAAAAGAGAGCTTACGAAAAATAGACAGTACGGACTTTGATGTAGTAATGAAAGAATTAGCTAAAAAAGATACTAAAAAAATCATAGCTAGTATTAACGATTATTTTGCTAAGAAAACTGAAACTATTAGTGCTGCACATAGAAAAGATTTATTTATAACAGATAATATAATAAATACAATTCAGGATCAATTAAACATTCATAAGCCTGAAGAAGAACATACAATAATTGATACAGAGCAAGCTAAAGATATTATGATTGGAATGTTTCAACGTAATAAATTTTTACATAATCTTGATGTAACAACCTTTTATTTAGGTGATCCAGCACTCTATGATGTTAAAGGAGGAAACTTTACTAAAAGAAATTCAGGTGTTATATCTACAGGTGATATCTTTAGAAACGATTCATCTTTTTTAAACTTCATCAATAGTAGAGATGAAAATGGATTCATAAAAGCTAGAGGTTGGTCTAATACAGTTACTGGAAGTAAGAATGCCTATGAAGATTATGATGGTAGATTAAATACAGGAATAATAAACGATCATATAGCAACCTCTGTGTATACAGATACTGAAGTATTTAAAGCTTTTGGTAAAGAGGGAGAAGATGTTTTATATCAAAATTCTGTAGATGATATTTCTGAATATGATGGTATGACCGAACCTGATGGGCAAGGTCTCATTAGTTTTGATTCATATAGATTGCTTAATTTAGCTCAAGGTACATGGAGTACTGAACAAGATGAACAATACAATCTTATTATAAATAGAAGTATTAAGTTGGAAGATGGTACAATTGTTCCTGGTAATTATGATCAGACAAAGTATACTAAATTTTTTCCATCACTTAAATTACAGTATTTTGGACCATTGGATACCAATTTTCCATTAAGACTTCAGGCATCTCATAAATTTAATCTTGTTCCGTTAATACCAGGAATGATTGCAGGAACGAAGCTTGAAAACTTACAAAATACAATGATGGAGCAAGGGATGGATTATGTTACCTTTAAGTCAGGTTCTAAACTATCCACTATATCAAATAATGAAAGTGGTAGTGACCAATTCTATGGAGCTGATCGTGAGATAACAACTGATCCCAACTTTAAATTTGAGAAGAATGTAATCTTTGCTAAGTATTTAAAAAACCAACTTAAAATACATGACCATTATGTAGGCAAAAGTACTCTTGCTACTCAAATGAGAAAGATTGTTGTATCCGGAATATTTACCGACAATAATGTTCCTAATGATTTTAACGGTACAAAAACACAATGGGATAATTTATCACCTAAGCAAAAAATTGAGAAGTCTGCAAAATGGGATTGGTTTACCAGATACCTTAAAGGATTAAAAGATATTACGGATTATAAAAAAGCAGAACTATATAATGAATTAGGTATTAAAGATGCTTCATCTCTTATAGGTAATTCTGAAAAATTAGTAAATATAATAAGGAGAGATTTTGAGTCTAAAGATTTTACATCTGATCAAATTGAATTTTTATTTGATGACGGTCAACTTAAGTCTGATTTATCTACTGCATTAACTGCTGATAACGTAGAAAAGTTATTAATATCAATGGTCGAAAAACGTGTAACTAAATTAAAAGTTAACGGTGAAGGATTGATACAGACTGCTTCAACAATGACAGAAAGTTCTAAAGAACGTAAAGTTGAAAATCCAACACTTGATCAAGTACTAGAGTATGGTACTAATGGTTTACGTACTTATTATAATAAAGATGGTGAAGTTAAAAGTATGGAAGTTAAAATTTCTCTTCAAGGAGATTGGAAAAAACTTTTATATAGTAGAGGTGTTGATGGTAAAAAAATTACAGAATTTCAGGATGTTGTTAATAGTAAAGGTGAGACAGTTAGGGAATTAGATTATGATAAAACTTTAGCTAAACTTAATGTATTAATTAAAAATAAAAAGTGGTTAGAAACAAACCAAGATATAATAAGATTAGCAGCACCTCGTATACCTTCACAAGGATTTAACTCGTTGGAGTTTATGCAAATAGCTGAATTCTTACCACAAAATTCTGGTAACATAATGATTGTGCCTTCAGAGATTGTTGCTAAAGCTGGATCGGATTTTGATGTGGATAAACTATTTTCAATCTTTCCAAATATTGATATATACGATGGTGTTCCTGAACTAGTAAAGTATACTGATATTAATACAGATACCAAGTATTATGAAGCAATAATTAAAGAAAAAATAATAGAGCTTAATAATTTAAAATCTGATACTAAAGAAACTCTAGATGAGTTATTTCAGGAAGTAATTGAAACAGGAGAACTTATTGTAATAGGTCAAAAACTATATCCTCTTTACAAAGAACAAGTAATTGTATCTAAAAATAAAGATGAATTAAGCAAGAAGCGTGCTGTAGAGATACAGGGGGAAATTACTGCACTCTTGGAAGAACAAGCTTCTTATTACGAAGATGCTGCTGATGTATATGATGAATCTTTAAAAAATGAAGAATTAAGAGAAGAACAGAAAGTTGCCTGGGATGCTATTAATAAAATACAAAATAAACGTAAAGCTATCCAAAAAGAAATTGATAATGCTCAACGTCAAATTAGTGGTTCTACAATAAAAGGGTTGGAAAATAATATTTTAGACCTTATAGTTGAAAGGTTAAAAATGCAAGATGTATTTCCGGAGCTTATTAAGCCTAACTCTACTAGTCTAGTAAAAGGAATAGCTGATAATTTAGAATCTGTTGCTACAGATTATAATAAAAACGAAAGAGTAAATGCTGCTGTTACAAAAAATAAAAAAGGTGCTACTGAAATATCTTCTACTCAGATTCTTGATCCAATGTTTAACATCAACAAACAGGTTGAGAATTCAGTTGGAAAAGATACTTTAGGTATTGCAGCCGTTGGTTCATCTCAGTATGCTATATACTCTGCAATGGGGATGTATCTAAATGCAACAAACGGAGTAAGTCAAGAAAGGTATGAAAAATTAAAAATTCTTTCTGAAGCAGGAAAGTTAAAGCCTGCAGAACAAAAGGAATTTGATAATCATATTGATTACACAATTCAATTACCTCACAATACAAAAATTAATGTTGTTAAAGATAAAAACGGTAAGGTTGTATCTAGTAATGTTGTAATTGATTTAGCTGGACTAACAACGTCTTCTGGTGAGAATATAGCCGATTTATTAGGACAACTTATTAATGGTTATGTGGATGTTGCAAAAGATGCTTGGGTATTTAATATTCAAGGTAATAAAGAAGTTGCGCCTACACTTATATTTTTGATAACAGCAGGTGTTGATTTTAAACAAGCAGTCATGCTTGCTTCTTCTAAATATGTACGTCAGTATATATCAACAAAAATAAAATTAGCAAGTGCGTTCCATGGTCTGTCTAAGTTTAATGTAAATGATGATTCTACGCATGATTTAATTAGACGTTATAATGATAAAGATGCTATAAATGAAGTACTGTCTAATAATAAACAAGGTTCTAAAAACCCTGGTATGTTTGTTCCTTTTAATAGAATCAATGATGTATATGCAGACAGTAGAAGCTTTGATACCCCTTTAGATATGGATGTCATTGAAAAACTAGTGTTAAATCCCTTAAGTGTTCGTACTGAAGCTGAGGAACTGCATGAACTAAATGCATTATTTCAATTTGTTGCATATGAACAAACAGCTAAACAATTAACAAATTTATCCCAGGCAACTAAGTTTGATACATCTAAAGCAACAACTCTTGCTGAAATACGTAATAATAAAAAATTATTTGATAACTTAAGTTCAAATGCAGCTCTTCCTACTGAAATACAGGATATGATTTTATCTAGTAGTCCTGTAGGTATGTTTGATACAAATCAACTTCAATTAAATTTATGGAGTGGTTTCATTGCATTAAAGAATCATGAGCAGATAAGTGCTAAGTCTTTAGAGTACTATAACTATCAAAGTGATTTATTACAACCAGGAAGAAAACCTTCTGATAATGAGAAGGATTTTGCTGAAGACTTTGTATCATATATTTATCAAAATGAAAGTACTCGTATTGAAAATGATACTTATGCTGGAGTTAGTATTAAAGCAGATGAAACAGAAGAGTTTACAGATATAAAAGATGGTGTCTTTACTTATAACCCTCTTCATATTAATGCTTATTCTGCCATTGAATATACGGGTAATGTATATGGATTAGGTAATACTAATTCAGCAATTAAATTTTATGTTGAATATGATTTAATTGATAAAACTTTAGATATGAATTCTAAAGGTGTTACTGATTCTATATCGTATGCTCTAGCTGAAGATGCTGTAGTTGGATCTATTAAGGATGAAGAATATCCTGAACTATTAAGAGAGGCTTATATACATGCAGAATCTGCTATTAGATCAGGTAATGCAAATCTTTTATTTAACGGACCTTTCTCATTTGCTAAAAGACTTGGTAAGATTAAAGCTAAGTATCCATATTTAAGTAAAGAATTTACTTTCGTTAAAGACTTAACAGTTGATAAAATTGAAAAGGGTGCTCTAATGGGTAAAGAAAATTTATACCTTTCTAATTATAAAGAAACAGGATATAAAGATATTTATTCTGAGAACTTAGATATCTTGAGAGAATATATTGTACCGGAATTATCTCAATTCTTTAAAATGGTTGATAGATTTGCCGCTTTACAAAGTGGTGTTAAAAGTTTTGGTAAGTATGCTATAACATCAGCTATTGATCAATCACATATTGATCGTTATGTAGCACCTGTTAAGGATGGCATAATAAATAATCTTGATAAATTATCTTCTTCTGAAAAATCAGATTTTGTTATACTAGATGACTTTGCTAAACAATTCTTTAAGTTAGATGGTAGGGCATATGATTTTAAAACATTTCTAATTAACAAGAGCAGGGGTACACTATTTGAAAGTGATGAGTACTTTGAAACTAGTATAGGGGAGATAGGCTCTAAAGAACTTACATTAGCTGTATACCCTTATGCAATTGTTGACAAGATACATAAGGATTTAGCAGTCATGAGTGATAAAGTAATTATCTCTAATTTAGATAGTTACCCTAACACACGATATAAAAACCCTATTGGTGAGTATAAGGGATACATAAGTCAATACTATGGAACAGCCGTTGATCAACAATTTACTGCTGATGATAGTATATGGATTGTTGGGGATGATTCTACTAAGTGGCAATATGGTGATGAGAATAAGAAAGTTGCGTTTGATACTAAACTTAGTAAGTTGTTTAAGTCTGATTATGTTGGTACTATAATGAAAGCTATTGATAACGGTGTTGTCACTTTCAACATTGGTTCTAATAGAGGTATTGAAAAGACGGCTAGAGATTTTATGAAGAGTGTTACTAAAGACTCTGCGGGTAATGCTGTACGTTTTACTGAACATAAGATTGTTAAACCTGATGGAATTTATTATCAGTATAGTACTGAGTCAGAAGTTATTGTTGATGGATTATACTCTACATTACCAACACCTATTAAGGTTGATACTAAGCATCCTATTCTTACATTAAAGAATACTGAGGTAAAGATTGTAGTTGGTAACAATTCTTATGATAACCTTTACAACTTTATAGCTGCTAAGAAAGCATCTTTTGCTTCTGTTAATGTTCAGGCACAAACTAAGAAAGCTGTGGCTGATATGGGTCCTAATCCTACAACTAACGATTGGATTTCTTTAATAAATAACATTGTATTAGAAGATAATTCAGATAAGTACAATGAAGAGTTAGAAATAAGACGAGCTTTGTTTAGAGTTAGTGATAAAAATGCTACCTTTAAAACTAATCTTGAAGCTACTGGAAAAGCTCTTATAGTTGTAGGTGAGGGATATAAAACATTTGATAGAAATTTTGGCCAAGCCTTAATGGAATTACGTAAACATTATAATGGTCCTGTGACTAAGAATGTAGATAATACGGGAGAAGATCCATTTGCTTGTCCATTTTAATTATAGATTATGAGTTGTAATACTAAAGATGCTAGTTTAATATATCTTAAGGATAAAAAGTTTATTACTGAAGATCGTGTAATAATAGGTGCAGACTTAGCAAGTTTTGATGTAGTTAATACTATGCTTACTACAAGAGCTAAAGAGATTTATGGTCTTGATATAGGAGATCGTAAGATTTATGATGTAGAAAAAGTAAGTCGTACCATGAAGGGTAATGACGCTAGATATGTAAGAGATCAGACCTTCTATCTTGCTACTCCTGTGGATGACTTCTTTACTACTCTTGATGAATTATATAATATTCGTAATGCAAATTTTGTTGATTTCATAAGAAAAATACTTTCTAGAAAACAAGAACCTCGTATTGCATATATTGGTAAACATTTTAAAGGCACAAATGCTAATCATTTTACACAGAATGAAATGCAAACCGTTAGTGTAAAGAAAAAAGTATCTATAAATACAACTGGGTTTTTAAATCAAGTTACAGATAAAGCTTTTTTTGATAAATTAGTTGCTGATTTTGAATTAAGGAAAGGAGTTAAGTTTAATATAAATGACAAATCTGCTTTAGGTAGAATTAATCAGGAAAAGTTTTTTGCTTTTTTAGCAAAGTATAGACTTAAAGGTATTGAATTATATGACTCTGGTAATAACCTACAGCTTATTGCTTTTAATTATCCTGTATCTTTAGATGTAGAAAATAATATCCTTGAAGATATTCCTACATCTTTTAATATTACTACAACTATTTCTCCTACAACAGAACCTATTATAAGATCTGTTATTGAAAAACCAGGAGGATATTATATCTCTGAAGCAAATCGTATATATGAAGTATATAGTCCAGAAGTAGTTAATCAAATGATGGAAGAAAATAGTGAGAATGCTAAATTAATATTTAACACGCTTATTTATCCTAATGAATTTAAAAATGATATTTTTGTTACCGATAGTGAGGTTAATGATCATATACGTAAATGTAAATAATTATCTATGAGCAGTTGTTTAAATATTAGTAAAGAAGAGTTAAAAGGTTATACAGCTAACAATATAACCTTTCATGAAGTAACTAGAGATTATTTAGAGCATGGAGTACTTCGTTCTCCTATGGCAATAAGATATAAGTTAGATGTTCGTGAAAACACTATTAATGATACGTACTATGATTCTGAATCATCAGTATCTGATTTTAAATCAGAAGCTGTTGAGTTTGACAATAAAACTGCAGAAGAATGGTTGTTTCAATTAAGTAACTCTTTGAATGTTGATGCTAAGGTTATCACTAGAGAAAATGCTAAAGAAATTCATGCTGCTAAAGGAAAAAAATATTCTAATGAGAATGCTTTTTTTGTAGACGGCATAGTTTATTTTGTGGAAGGTACTCTTACTCCTGAGTCAGTGGTTCATGAATTTAGTCATCCTGTTATTAAATCTTTAGATCCTTCTCTTAAAGAATCTTTGTACCAAAGTATTCTGTCTAATCCATTAATGCAAGATGTTATAGATGATGTTAGAAATCTATATACTACAGATCAATCTAGTAGTTTTAAAGAAGAAGTAATTGTTAGAGCCTTAACTAAACTTGTTGGTGTAACAGAAGATACTCCTGCATTAAAATCATTACTTGATAAAATTCTTTATCAAATTAAACAAGCTTTACGTAAATTACTAGGTAAGACTGTAGATGTGAAGAATCTTAATCTTAACACAACATTGAAAGAATTTGCTGAAATGCTATCTAAAGGGAGTGTCCTGGAATTACAAAAAGACCTAATTACTAGTGCTGATATTATTGAGTATTTTAAAGTAGAACAAGATGTTTTAGATAAATTTGATACTTTAAATAATAGCAAAAATGAAAAAGACTATACAGTTGTTCAAAATATGATTGATAAAATATTTGATGCAACAACAACTATGAAACGAGATATATTAAAAAAAGTTATAGATCAGCCTGAATTCTTTACATTTAAAGAAGCATTAATAAATGAATATAATACAGGTATTATTGATAGCATTAGGTCTAAATTAGATGTAGATTCTAATACAAATGTTGTACATGAATTAACAGGTAGAGATGATAATGGAGACTTTACTAATTCTTTAAAGTCAATACAAGATAGAACTAAAAACCTTGCATTTACATTATATAAAGTCGAAGAACTTTTTACTGTAATGAATAAAGAGGTTATGTCTATGGATACGTTAGACAGTAAAGATAAAGTTGATCGTATTATATATATCAAAAAATTTGTTGATAGTTATGTAGACATTATTGATACCCTTAATAGACTTAGTTTAAATGAATCAAAAGATAATAAAATTGTTGAGTTAGCTAATGACTTAACTAACGGTATGAGAATACTTAATGATAATATTACTAAAGTTCAAACTGAATCTGTACAAGATATATTCTATGAATTATTAAAAGATTCTGCAGCACATGCATTAAAGGAATTTAATGATGAAATGGAAATGACATCTATATTTGGTCAAAGTATGCTTAATGCTCCTAAAGAAGTTAGAGACAGTAAGTTTTTAGCTTTTCATAATATGACAGAAGATGAATATAAAAGGTACAAGCAATTAAAAGGAGCAAAAGTTGTTTTAAAAAATTCAGAATATAAAGATTTACATGATAAATGGTTACGAGGAAATGAATTTGATAAAGAGACTGCAAGTGTTGTATTAAATGGAGCTTCAAAAGATGCAAATTTTTGGAACGGTATGTTAGAATCTATGTCTTTAAATGCAGATCCTGCAATTGCATCTGTATATCAACATATTCAAAGCATGACTATAAAGGCTGAGGCAGAAAGCTTTGGGTTCTTTAGTAATTTTATTGATGTTATTATGCCTCATGTTAAAGCAACAAATGTTAGTATTCAAAAACGTGGAGATGTTGGTAAAACATTAGGTCACAAAAACATAGTAGGTGTTGTAAAAAATGGTAAAGTAGAACGTGAAGAAGAATGGCAACTACTTGATAAATGGACAGGTAATCAGTATGATGAAGCTGTTCTTGAACAAGACATAGTAATAGCTGCTGAACAGTTTAGAATTACTAAGTCAGATGCTGATAAAAATGCTTGGAAAGATGCAAAACGAGCTTTACGTCTTTGGAAAATTGAATATATGAATCAAGATTATGACGCTGGTTGGTATGAAGCAACTGATATTCTTGATAAAGATGAGATTGGCCGTGATGCACAAGATAGACAAGAAGAAATTCAAAAAGAACTTAACGAATTATATGACAATAATGAAGGAGGTAAATATGATAATGAAATTAAACTTACTAAACTAAGGTTAATGAAATTAAGTTTAACTCATGATGAATTAGGTGTTAAAAAAACTGGACGAGATTTAGAAGTTGCTGAAAGATTAAAAGAATATCAAGTAGCACGTTCTAAGTTTTTTGTTGAAGATGAAATTCCAAATGCTTTTCAAAATGCATATGATGATTTTAGTGCGTTAACTGAAATAAAATATGATATAGATTCTCCAGAGTATGCTGATGAAATGGATAAATGGCTTAGAAATAATACAAGGGTTGCATTAAAAAATTCACTTCATGATAAAAGAAGTAAACTTTTTGAAGAAAAAGCACAACTATTAGAAGCCTTATCAGAAGAAAATAAAAAGATTTTTGATGATACTGAATTACAACTTCTTATAAATGAACAAACAAAAATAGTAAAAGATAATAGTGGTCAACCGGATGGAAGAGTAGCATCTGCTGAATCCCGTGAAAAAGTTCTAATAGCTCATGAAGAGATTGAATTAAAACGCCAGGATGTTATTACTAAAACTGGATCAACTGTTGCTGAAGATAAAAGATATAGGGAGTTAAATGCTTTATATAAAGAAGATGGTGGTAGATGGTTAGATACTAATGATAAGGAAGAGTTTGATGCAATAATTGCAAAAAGGTTGTATAACACAACACGCCTTGGTATTACAGGTGCTGTGCAGGCCAGAATTCAAGAAATTGATACAATAACTAGTGAGATGACAAGTAATGTTGTTACAGATCATTATCTTATTACAGTTGTTGATATGTTAAATACAGCAGATCTTAGAGAGTTACTTATTAAGTATGTCAACAGTAAAGGTGATATTGAAATATCATCAATATCTGAAGTTGAAAATGGTGATATTGCAGGATTTTTTAATTCTCCTGAAGGAGAAGAAGCTATGAATCAAAATGATGACCTTAATGAATTTGTTAAACAAAATCATTATATAAAAAATGATGCATTAACTCCAACAAAACTATGGCTTACTGATGTATCTAATGATGCATTTGATAATAAAACCAAAAAGCTTTATGATAAAAACAAAAATAGTTTAGGATTAATAAAGCTAGATGATACTTACCGTATTCCAACAGCTGAATACTTTATACGTGTAGCAAAAGACCAGTATGTAACAAAAGAAGTTGTAGGTGAAACTAAAGATAATAAAGGAAATTGGTTACCTAAATCTGAGTCTAGCAATAGATATGTAAATACTGAGTATGCTAAAATGAAAAAAGAACGTCCTGAAGAGTTTGCATTTTTACAAGATTTAAAAAAACAATACTTACTAGGTCAAGAAAATGCTCAACCTAACGATAGACTATATCTATCTTTTCCAAGGACTCAAAAAACAAGACTTGAAAATATTATAACAGGCAATGTATTTAAGTGGTCTAGAAATATTAAAGATTGGTGGCAAGGTAGAGAAGATGATCTTTTAGATTATAAAATAACTAAAGATAAACTACAGAAATCATCTCGTACATCAGGATTACATTCATTAGCAATTACAGATGTTAGTATGCCCGTAATAGGAGTATCTCAAGGAACAGCTGATAGAAGAATGAAAATTGGTGATATATCTACAGATCTTCTCAAAACAATACCTGAATACATAGGTTCCGTTAATGCCAAAAAAGCAGCATCAGATTCAAATAGTTATGCAAGACTTATGCAAGACTTAGTTAGTGATACTGATATTGAAAAAGTTGATAAAAATGGTATGAAGCAATTAATTAAAAAAAGTTATCATTCTAATATTTCTAATCGTTCTTCAAAAGAAGAGACTCTTGGAGAAAAAGGAGGCAATAGAAAAAAAATATTAGATGCTTTAATTGATCGTGATATTCAAGGTATACAGCTAACAGGTCGTTTTTCAAAAAGAAGAGCTGTCCATAAATTAATGGATGGTTTAGTTAAAAGATCATCTAAAATAAATTTTAATTGGAATTTAACATCTGGTATAGTTAATTACGGTCAAATTAAAGTTACCACTCTTACACATATTGGTCAAGAAATGACAGTAGGTGAGTACTTAAAAGGAGAAGCTTATGCATTTGCTACAGCTAGTGAAGTAAGTTATAATGTTCATAAAAGAGGACAAAAAGGTTTAAATGAACAATTATTTACAATATTTGATGCTATTTCTGGTAGGGCTATTGATACAATGGGAGATACTTTATCTCGCACACTAGTTGGTGATTTACTTGATGGAAAATTACCTCAACGTGCAAGACATTGGATGGAGCTTCAAGGAACACTTCAGAATTTTGGAGGAATGATGTATAATAAAAAAGTAGAAATTACTGATAAAAATGGTAATACTAAAAAGATATCATACATAGATGCATTTGAATTAGTTAATAATAGAATTCAAACTAAAGAAGGTGTTGATCCTATGTATGCAATTACATGGGACTCAGAAAATAAACCTATTTTAGGCAAAGGTATGATACAGCAACGTTTGCATATGCAGAATGTTATAATGAAATGGAATGGAGCTTTTGCTAAAAAAGATCAAGCTTTAGCAGCTAGATATGTTTACTGGAAACAATTATTATTTCTTAAAAAACATGTTATTCCATTAGCATCTAAACAAATATCTTTTAGTACAGGAATGACTAAAAGAAGTTTGCTTCCTGCGATAGGTAAAAGGATGAACTGGACAACAGGTGTTGCTGAATGGGGACACACAATAGGAACACTATCTATAATTAAAAACTTTGCTCAAACTTATGGAAAAAGTATTATGTATTTTAACAAGAAAGAGTTAAAAGATTTAGTATATACGATTCTTAATCTTACAATGGGATATTTAATTCTTCCTGCTCTTTATAGATTAGTAACTCCTTTTGGAAAAGATGATGATGATGAGGAGAAACGTGATGTTAGAGCAATGAACGATAGGGCTGGTTATTTAGATTATGGGGTACTAACAGCTCGTCAAAAAACATACGGAGTAGATAATATTAAAGATTATAACTGGGGAGGGTATGCTTTAAATACATTAAGTATGATAACAGCAAAACTAAAAGATGAATATTCTACATCAATGTTTGGTTTACATTCTGATTCTTGGATTGATTTTGGAAAAAATGGTACATCACAAAGTATATCTATGACTCAAACTTTTCATTATTTTAGAACAATGATTGATTTAATGGACGGTACTAAAGATACTGAAGCAAAAAAATCTAGTGGTCCTTATATATGGCAACAAAAAGATTTTGAGTATGGTAATGTTATAAAACTTTTAATGGATTATAATTCTATGAATGGTAAAATGCTAGATCCTACAGGAGCACAAACTAAATATGAAGCCGGTAAAAGAATGTAAAAAAAAAGAGGGACCCCATAAAGAGTCCCTCTAATTTTATATTACTTCTTTTTTTAGATTTGGAGGATCTAATGTTTCATGTGCATGCTTTAAAGCATTGATATCAACTAAGAAATAATCAGCATAAAGTTTATGATAGTTCTCAGGATTCAAATGAGTATCAATAAGAATAGGCCCTATTGACGTACTGTTATATGACTCTTTAATAATAGTCTTAGTTTTTTTTCTAAATTTAGAATATTTACCGTCAATGAATACTTTGTAATCTACAGAAAATTCCTTTAGATTAAAGACCATATAATCGTTATCTATATCTTTAAAATGCATTATAAAGTTAGCATCTTTAAATAATGTTTTATTTCTAAAGGTATAGTAATTATCATCATGGATTCTTTTATATGCACATATTAAACTAGGAGTTTTTAACTTTACTATATCTTTATATGCTAAGTATGTATTTTCTGGTTTAAATTCTTCTTTAGATATTTTTAATAAAGGAAATAATAATAGTTTACTTTTTTGAATATAGAATGAATTTAAATACATTTATTTTTTTTAGATATCAATTATTAATTTTTCTATTTTTTTTAATACTATATTTTCAGCTAAAACTTGAGAGTCGTTATCGTTAGAGTTTAACATAGATTTAAGTTGTAAGTATTGATTTTCTTTTAACTCACCATCCGCACATAGTATACCAGCATTACTTAATAATTCATTAACATAATCTATTGTAAATTTATTAGGCATATCGGAAGGTTGTGTTATATCAACATAACCTTTTTTTAGTTTAGTATATACAATATTAGAATGTTTACTTATTGCATTATTTAAAGTGTTGCAATATATATTAGGGTTAACAACTAATGTAGAATTTCTTCTACCATAAGACGTACCAACATAATAATTATTATTATTATAATCTTTCCATATTATTACTTTATATATTTTATCGGAGGTATTTGTGGTACAATGAAGTACACTTATTTTTTCTATTTTCATCCGCATATTTTTTTAATTTGTTCACGTATTAAATATAACTCTTTATCTTTCCAAGGTCCTGTTGTAAACTTAACACGTATTTCTTTATTATTGTTGACACAATCTTGTGTTATAGCGTAGCCCATAAACCTAGTTTTTATTATACATCCTGTATCTAACTCATTAAAAATCTCGTTGTCTATATATTTATTCACGATTTAATATTTATGATTAGATTGTCTGTTACCATCCAATAGCAATTAGAGCTATCGTAACCTAGTTCTTCCACTACATCTTCTGCGTCCCAAGCTGTAGGAAAATCATGAACATTAACGGTGCATGTTGTGTACTCAAATATTACTATTTTCTCTTTCATAGGTTTAAATTTCAATATAATCTACTCCGTCCTCTAACAGTTTGTTAAGGATAGCTAGGTCTTCTGTGGGTAGTTCCCCTCCTATATCTGCGATAAGTATAGGCAGGTCGTACTGTTTAGTACTTCCATCTACAGCTTCCATTGAAGCTGAAAAGTTATTTTCAATATATTCTGCACCATTTTCTGATATTTCTGGCATGTAGTCTATGTGTATTCTACTCATCAGTCTTCGATATAAATTTCAATCCATCCTTTCTCTCCCCATTCAATTTGGGTGGTGATACCATCTTCTTTTAGGCTTGTTTGTAATATAGTTGCTGCTGCTTGAAGACTTGGTTCTGGAACTTGGTCGTGTTCATCATCGTAATACATAGCACCACGACACTCGTAGCAATTATCACTTAATTCAAATGTGAATCCTCCTATCGTTCTTTTTCTTTGTAAGTGTTCCATAATTATTCGTTGTTTAAATCGTGTTTCAACTGAGCATTAGTTGGCTTCTTCCAATTTAATATCATACCTGTGTCGATATCAATATCTATCTCTATGTAATCACCATAGTGTTCTTCGGGCATAAAATCAGGAACATAACCATCATGTGTTGCTATTACCTCATTATCTTCTATTAATTTAGCAGAAAATCTGTCTACTGTTTTGGCACAAACTTTTAATATTCTCATAATTTTTCTGTTGAAGTGTAAACTATTGTAACTCCACCACCATAGGCAAGGTTATATTCAGTTTTTAAAAATAATGCTTCTTCTCTTGTTTCA
>TARA_R110000868_G_scaffold32516_4_pt1 | contig 21194 bp, 22 predicted proteins | sample TARA_R110000868 | Tara Oceans TARA_R110000868 (sample SAMEA4397489) | marine metagenome | biome: Polar Biome; feature: [SRF] surface water layer (ENVO:00010504); material: water (ENVO:00002006), including particulate matter (ENVO:01000060) such as... | depth 5 m | reverse complement strand
ACTTAATATGGACAATGCCTTAAGCGAAGTAGAGGTATTTGGAAGACGAATGTCCCACCCGGACAAAATAGAGGCCCTTACACGTTTGCCCTTGGAACCTTATGAACAAATACAAAGTATTTCGGTTATTTCAGAAAAATTGATAAGCAACCAGGGAGCCCTCACAATAGCCGAAGCTACCAAAAACGTCCCTGGGGTATATACATTTGCGACCTATGGCAATAAGCGGGAGAGTATGTCTTCCCGTGGTTTTCGAGGAATACCCATTTTAAAGAACGGCGTACGGGTACATTCCGATTTTAGGGGCGTGGGTATTTTAACCGATATGCAAGGGGTAGATAATATTCAGGTATTGAAAGGTGCCGCTTCAATTACACAAGGAGTCGCCACAGATTTAGGAAGCCCGGGAGGGGTTATCAATATCGTAACCAAGACCCCGATCTACCAGTTTGGAGGAGCGGTTACACAACGCTTCGGCAGTTTTGGGCAAGTAAGGCCTACCTTCGATATTTATGGACCAATAGACGACAATCAATCGGTGGCCTTCCGTATCAACGGTGCCCTGGAACGGGCAGATAGCTTCCGTGATGGAGTAAGCTCAGAGCGTATCTATATCAATCCTTCACTGCAATGGAAAATAGATAATAAGACCAAAATTACCATGGAGTTTGATCATTTTGATGACAGCAGAACCCCTGATCTGGGTACCGTTAATCTTGCGGCCAATGAGTTTAATGCTATTTATAATCTTCCCAGGAACCAATTTTTAGGATATGAAAACGACCGTTCCCTTACCAAAAACACGACCTATTCCCTGCGATTCGATAGACAACTGAACAATAAACTTACCCTAAAGACGGCTTTTTATAAATCACACCTAAAACTGAACGACAAGGGAGCTAGCCTTGGTAGCGTTATTTCCATAGACGATGTGGAGCAATACAACCTGCGTACCAGAGGATACTCTACCTCTACCCGAAGCGATGATAACGGCGTTTTACAAGTGGATCTTATTGGTGATGATTTTAAAACCGGAAGCATTTCACATACCTTTCAGGTTGGATTCGATTATCGTTCTTCCAAATATAGCACCACCAGTCAGTCTTTAAGTGCCATAGATACCATCAATGTTTTTGAAAACAATTCCAATGTTTTGCCCAATATAGCACTAAACAGCGGGAACCCTGGAGGAGCAGAAAGCAAATCCTTGGGTGTTATCTTACAGGACGTAGTTTCTTGGACCAACTGGTTTAAATCATTTTTGGGTATTAGATACAGTACCACTGAAACTATTACTGATCTAGAAAATGATAAAAGCGATGCTTTTAGTCCATTGGGTGGAATTATCATTAGTCCTTATAAAAATATTAATGTATTTGCCTCCTACACCAATAGTGCTTACCCAAGAACCGCTGCTCGCTTAGGTGTCAATGGCGAAGCATTGGGGAATGAGCGCTTTGACCAATTGGAAGCTGGTTTTAAAATCAGCTGGTTTGCGGACCGACTCAGGTTTAACCTTACCCTATTTAAAATCAACAATAAGAACATTAATTTACCTGTATACGACGAAAACTGGGTAGCTACAGGTTTTTACCAAAAGGGGGGTAATGATCAAAGACAGGGACTTGAGGTGGAACTTACCGGACGAATCCTTGAAAACTTGACCGCTGTTGCAGGCTACTCCTATATTGACGCACAGTACAAGGAACACTCCGCTTATGTATATGGTTCTGCACCACTTAATACTCCCAAACATACCGCCAACGCATATTTGGACTATAAATTTGAAGGAATGCTGGAGGGACTTTCATTGGGCGGTGGTGTATATTTTACAGGAGAAAGGCCCATAAACGATTGGTCATCAGGGCCGGTTACCCACGAAGGCATAGTCCCAAATGAAAAGCCATTCAACGTCGAAGCTTATACCCTTACCAACTTTCAGGCTGGCTATAGGTTCAATAACCATTGGGACGTTCGTTTAATGATGAACAACGTTTTCAACGAAATAGGGTACAATGCATATCGTACCAGTTATATCAATCAAACAGACCCTAGATCTTTCGCTGGCATACTGCGATACACCCTTTAACAATTTGCAATTCTTGAATCATGTCCAAAAAAAATAAAAAATATACTTTAAGAAAGTTTATCAATGATGCGCATCTCTGGCTGGGGATAGGCAGTGGAATTATTTTATTCCTTGTATGTTTAAGTGGTACCTTACTTACTTTTGAAGAGGAAGTTAAGGATTTATTTGCAAAAGAATTTGTTGTTGAAAATACAACAGCCAGTAGACTTTCTATAGAGAAACTTTCCAAAACTTTGGCCGCGGAAGGTATCTTAAATGCCGTTATAATTCCAGAATCGACAAAAGAAGCGCTAAAATTTAACATAAAAACATCCCCAAAGGAGAGGCGTGGTACTACATATTTTGTTGACCCTTTTTCCGGGGAATACCAAAAACAACAGAAATCTTCCTTGGACGGATTCTTTTTAACCATGTTCAAAATGCACAGATGGTTATTATTGGATACGGAAGTTGGTAGACCCATCGTAGGTGTGGCCACCATAATATTTTTATTATTGGCCATTAGTGGTTTGGTATTATGGTTTCCTAAAAAGTTGCGATGGAAAAATTTTAAACCAGGTTTCAAAATTAAGTTCAAGGCGAATTGGAAGCGAATTAACCACGACCTTCATAACACCCTTGGATTTTACGCCTGTATTTTTTTGGTAATCATGTCCCTCACTGGACTTTTTTGGTCCTTTGAATGGTATAGAGATGCTGGTAGTTCCGTTTTAGGGACCAAAGTTTTTGGGAATCGCGGTGGCGGACCAAAATTTGAGTCGACCCTGAAGCCCAATGCTGCCGCAAAATCATTTGAAGAAATACTTCAAATTGCCTCAACGGAACTGGCCTATAAAGGAGAGACCACCGTTTCTATACCTGTAAAAGAAAACGATGTTTATACGATTTCAAAAACCAACTCTTCCAGGTTTTCACCTGTGATAACCGATAAGCTTGTAATGGACAGGGACGGCACAATAGTGCATAAGGAACTTTTTTCGGACAAACCATTGAACGTTCAGATAGCCGCCTTGATCAGACCCATACATATGGGAACTATATACGGCTCATTTTCAAAGATCATTTACTTTTTTGCTTGTTTGATAGCTACCAGTTTACCCATTACGGGAACCCTTATATGGATCAACAAACTGAAAATAAAAAAGTCCAAAAAGAAAGTACATGTATTGGTCTAAAGCATAATCAATAAAAATACACTTCACATAGTAAACATAAGGGCCATTATTGGCCCTTTTTTTGCTTTCTTCCACTAAATCTCAGCACCAGATACCCCACCAAACCGGAAATAACAGAGCCTATCAAAATGCCAACCTTTGCCGAGTCTATAAGCATTACATTATCCGAAAATGCCAGGTTGGCAATAAAAATAGACATGGTAAACCCTACCCCCGCCAATATAGCAATTCCAGAAACCTGAATAAAGCTCATGTCATCTGGTAATAGCGCTAACTTGAGTTTAACACCCAACCATGACATGAAAGTAATACCAACCAATTTACCAAAAAACAGAGCTAATGCGATATTTATCATCAAAGAAGTATCAAAATCTAAATTGGTACTGAAAACTACTCCTGCATTGGCCAAGGCAAAAACCGGCATAATAAAATAAGCTACCCAACCATGAAGTCGATGCTCCAGCCTTTGAAGTGGTGATGTAAATTTATCTGTCAAATCCTCCAGGTCGTCCATATGTTCTATTTGTTCTTTGGACAAGATTGGAATTTTGGTGTTATTAGATCTGGAAATACCTTCAATTATTTTGGACAGGTTCTCTTTAAAATAATTCATATCGATCTTTTGACGTATAGGCACGGTAAAGGCTACAAGCACACCTGCTATTGTTGGATGGATCCCTGATTTCAAAAATAACAACCAAATAATAAATCCTAAAATCACCGTCAAATATTTGGAATAAACTCCTTTAATCCCTAGATATGAGAGCACTAGTAAAGGAATTAACGAATATAAAATTAGGAGCCAATCAACTCCACCACTATAAAAAATAGCAATGACCAAAACGGCTCCCAAATCGTCCACTATAGCAAAGGCCGTTAGGAATATTTTTAGACTTAGGGGAACCCTATCCCCTAAGAGTTGAAGAATGGCTAAGGAAAAGGCAATATCGGTCGCCATGGGAATTCCCCATCCTGGAGCCGTTTGGGGCTGATCGTTTAAGAAAAGAAATAAAGCCAGGGGAAAGAGCATTCCCCCAAGAGCTGCGAACAAAGGAAATATAGCTTTACGCAGTTCGTTAAGTTCTCCTATGAGCAGTTCTCTTTTTATTTCCAATCCGATCAAAAAGAAAAATAAGGCCATAAGCCCATCGTTGATCCAAAGGGAAAGTGGTTTTGTAAGCTGAAAAGCGTCGGAGCTGATGCCAATTTTATATTGCCATAAGGAATTGTAGGATTCACTAAACCCAGAATTTGCCCATATCATGGCTACGAGTGTGGCACTAAACAAGAGGATACCACTTAAACTCTCTATTTTTACAAATTTTTGAAACGGTGTAAGAATAATTCTTTTGATCATATAATTTACAATTGAGAGAAGGTAAATGTCCTACATGTAAAAATACATAAATGCTACAAATAGCAAAGTCAAAGCCTTTAATCCTAAATTATGCTTCTATTCCAAGCCGTGGAACCATCAATGGAGAAGCTTGTTGATTTACCTGTATATTAAATTTTGACCTAGGAAATATTAAGAGCCTATGATTACCCAAAATTCCCTGCTTTGGCTATTGGCAATGAACTATGTGTCCGGACGGATTTTCTAATCGAACTCGATTTTTGATATCAACTTTAGCATTTTCCCACTTAACGAAAAAAGCCACTGCAATTGCTCCGTAACCAAGTGTGCTTCTAGAAGATCTCTATCCAATTTGGGGGAAAGCTCTATGTCCTGAGGTACAAAAGTTGGAAGCCGATCTATGGATAATGGTCCCTCATGAAGTTCCAAGGGCGCATCTTCTATGTTTGAAATTTTTAAGGCAACAAGAACTTCCTCCAGATTATAATCTATATTAGAAATAAAGTTTTTAAACTTTGCAGAGGCCTCTGTAGTAGGATTGTTCTGGATATAGGTACTAAACGATGCCAAAGACGATAAAAAGGTATGGTTCAGCACCACCAATTCGTAAATTTTGTCCAAATACTTTTGTTTGGACACTGGTTCTTGAGCCATTCTCTGAAATGCGGAACTAAGGTTCGACGTTTCTACAAAAGCTTCCTTCCTGGCCACCTTGTAGGTGGTATTCACCTTTCCCTTCCGTTCATAATATTGAGCAATTTGGGAAAGAAACTCCCTATTGGCTTTTATGCTATTTTCCAATTGCTGTCTTATTTCCCCAAATCCCCAGGCAGGGAGAATCCATATCATGGCCACAAGGGAAAGTCCTGCACCGATTAAAGTATCCAATACCCGATATTGGATAACGGTTAACACATCTGGACGTATAATGGCATATATAAATACTACGCTCAAGGTTATAAAGGTTGCCCCAGCCCTATAATTTTTTTGGACCATTGAAAAGGCAATAACCAATGATACTACTCCCAAAGCCCCAAACACATAAGGATTCTGAATTAAAAAAACAAAACCAGTTGCAATGGCACCACCAATAAGAGTTCCCAAAATTCTATCCTTTGAACGGGATTTTGTAAGGCCGTAACTGGGACGCATAATTACAATTATGGTCAGGAGAATCCAATAGGGGTTTTGAAAATCGAAATAAGTGCCTAGAGCATATCCAATCATGACAGTAACCGCTAACCTCAACGAATGCCTAAATATGGTAGACTTAAAACTAAAGTTCCTTACCAATAGTTTTGGATCGTAATCCTGAGAGACTATAAAACGTTTGGAAGCGGCCCGGTCTACTAAATCTACCGTTCCCAAATCCGGATTTCCAAGAAGCCATTTTATCTTTTTAAGTTTTTCAAATTGCTTTTCCTGATATTCCAAAAGGTTCTGAAGCATTAGGAATCCCTCGTAATCCGAATTTTCCCTCTCCTTCCTAAAAAAAGCAACTTCCTCTTTCACCTTCGCGAAACATTGGGTGAGTTTAGAATTATTCGGAAATTTGCTGTGGTCGGACCCCGCCTCTGCCATGACCCTTAATTGACGTGACATTTCGAAAATTAGTTTCTGAAAGCTTTCTATATACTGTGGATAGCGTTTAAAAAGAGTATCCATTTTATCATAATTAACAGGATTGGCGATTGCCGTTTCCAACATATCTACCAATTCTACAAAAATCAGTAGTCGTTTGGCCTGATAATTAGATCGTCCCGAGCTTCTTCGTGATAGCAGTAAAATCTCCCTAAGGGTTTCGTGATGCTCAATTAATTTACTTTGAATCTCATATAATTTGGACTGCAATTCCTTTCTATCGGCTTGCGGCCCTACCAAATTACCGCGGGTTTCTAGAAATTCAGCAGAAAGAACAAAGGTTTCCCCAAAAAGTTCCTCAGTCTGAGCTTTTGGGTTAATACGGTACCATAGGACGGCCAATAACAAATACCAAAGTCCACCTATACCTACTAAAAAAGCATATTCATAAATCCTTAATTCTTGGGAAACATGTGCAAAACTCAATACCAAAGCCAATAAACCCGAAAAACTAATAAGAGACGCCCTAAACCCATAAACCGAAATAAATGCAATGGCAAAAGTAAGGACCCCTAAAACTGGAAGTAGCAACCAGGTCTCAAACTTTAAATATCCACCGATAAAGCTTACTACCATAACCAAAATGGCAGAAAACAAGATTCCGAACTTCTTATGGCGATAATTCCCACTGACATCACTGGGCGAACTCCAAAAGGCCCCAAAACAAAGTGCCAATCCAATTTCAAAATGACCTGTACCAATACCCACGAGAATAGGCAAGGTAACCGCAATGCCGATAAGTATCGCCTTGGAGAAACTTGTACTTTTCAAGAACTGCAACAGTTCCTTACCAATTGAGGCTATAGTTTGGGAAAATAATTTCAAAATGCAATTGTTCAGCTCTAAAGATACGACTTGGCCAAGTGTACAACAAATATTAAAAAATAGTATTTATAAGAGTTCCAGATTTTAAAAGAACAGCAGACACCAAGAAGAAAATAAAGTGTAGCTCCTAATAACTTAGATTTTCACCCAACTTTGAAATGAAATATAAAAATTATACTTTTGTTTAACCTTTTTATTGAAAAAATGAACAACGTTAAGAGTAACTTTAGCATCAAGGACCTTGAAAATTTATCCGGCATAAAGGCCCATACCATTAGAATATGGGAAAAACGTTACAATCTTTTTCAACCTAAGCGAACAGATACGAACATAAGATGTTATGATTTAGAGAACCTTCAAAAACTGTTGAATGTTACGTTTCTCTATAATAATGGTTTTAAAATTTCAAAGATATCGCAACTTGGTGAGGATAAAATTCCAACCGTTGTGAGAGATCTGGTCGCAGAGCAAAGTTGCAATGGACATGTTTTAAATTCTTTTAAAATGTCCATGATGAATTTTGACCAAGCCCTGTTCTTCAAAACATATAACGACCTATTAAAAGAAAAATCTTTTCGGGAAATCTTCTATGAAGATTTTATTCCCTTATTACACGAATTGGGACTACTATGGCAGACAGACACCATCACCCCCTCCCACGAGCATTTTATATGTGCCTTGATAAAGCAAAAGATTTTAGTAAATACTGAAAGGTTGCAATTTAATCCGCCAACCAAAACCTCCAAAACTTTCGTTCTATATCTTCCCGATAATGAAATTCATGAGTTGGGCCTAATGTTTTTGAACTATGAAATCTTATTGAAAGGATACCATGTTATTTTTCTTGGACAAAGTATCCCACTCTATAGCTTAAAGGATTTAAAACCTTTATATGACAATATTGTATTCGTTTCCTATTTTACCGTTCAACCGGACAAAGACAATATCAATGCATACCTCAAAGATTTTCATGATTTGTTATTGGCAGACAATACATCCGAGCTTTGGGTATTGGGTAAAATGCTTCAAGAAATAAACCCAGGAGATTTACCCAAGACTATAGTTCCTTTTTCCAAAATTGAAGAATTGGTAAATAAGCTTTAGTCCGCATTTTGTTGCCTTAAATTACATACCTATCCAACATTTGCCTTCCAAAAATTATAAGCGGTATAAGTGGTTCGGTCTACATTAAGTAAACTCCAGATTAAAAGTAAAAGATTTCACCTGGCTAATGCCTATTCTTAATACTTATCCATTTTAAAAGAAACCGCCTTAGCGCTACAAATAGCACAATTGATTGCCAAATTCTAAAACCACGTTAAATTTTGTTTAATATTTAACTAAAAAAGTTAAACATTTTGTACCTTGTGACCTACAATCGAAAGTCATGGCAAAAAAGAAAACAATTTCAGAAAACGACATCATTTCATCATACATGGATTTTGTCCTTGAACATAACGAAAACCCAAAATCGGTATACGCCTTTGCAAAAGCCAACAACTTTGAAGAATCTAAATTTTATCAATTTTTTGGTTCTTTTGAGGCTATTGAAAAACACGTTTTTAAAGCTTTTTTCGACAATACACTTTCTGTTATGGAGAAAAGCGATGATTACAAATCTTTCGATGCCCGAAATAAACTATTGAGTTTCTACTTCACTTTTTTTGAAAATTTGACTGCCAATAGAAGTTATGTAGTTTATGCACTGGACAGGCATAAAAACAGTCTAAAAAGTCTAACCATATTATCGGAACTAAAAAAGAGTTTTACCGACTACATTGAAGATCTGGACATAAAAACTCTTGAAATTAAACAAGAGCAAATAGATAAAATACAGCGTCGAGCACTTCAAGAATCGGCTTGGCTGCAATTACTCTTGACCATGAAATTCTGGATAGACGACACCTCCCCCTCTTTTGAAAAGACCGATATTTTTATAGAGAAATCGGTAAACACCAGTTTTGATATTTTAAATATAGCTCCTCTTAAAAGTGTGATCGACTTTGGAAAATTCATTTTCAAGGAAAAAATGCACACGAATTAAAATCCAGAATGAAATCAATAGACAATATACCCGTTTCAAAAATACATCGTGCATCAAAACTAGTGTCCACGGGCGCTCGTGTTGGGGTTAATTATCTCAAGTACTACGGCGATAAACTTACCAAAACCGAAATTGAGGCTAGGACACGACTCAATGAAAACAATGCCGAGGATATTTATGACAGCCTTAAACAACTTAAAGGAAGTGCCCTTAAAGTGGCTCAAATGTTAAGTATGGAAAAAAGCATTATGCCCCAAGCGTATGTAGAAAAATTTTCCTTGGCCCAGTTTTCCGTACCCCCATTGTCGCCCCCACTGGTACTTAAAACATTTAAAAAATATTTTGGCAAGTTGCCAAATGAATTATTTGATTCCTTCAACACAACTTCAGTAAATGCTGCTAGTATTGGACAAGTCCATGAGGCAGTAAAAGATGGGAAAAAACTTGCTGTGAAAATCCAATATCCTGGAGTTGCCGAGAGTATAGCATCCGATTTAGCCTTGGTTAAACCCATTGCTATTAAAATGTTTAACATAAAAGGTAAGGACTCGGACAAGTACTTTAAGGAAGTTGAAGGAAAATTAATCGAGGAAACAAATTATGTATTGGAAATGAAACAGAGCAAGGAAATTGCGAAGTCCTGCTCCTATATTCCCAATCTTTTGTTTCCTCAATATTATGAAGAACTATCCTCTGATCGCATTATTACTATGGATTATATGAAAGGAGAACACCTTTCCGAATTTACGGCCTACAATACCGATCAAGCAAAGGCCAATAAATTAGGGCAAGCTCTTTGGGATTTTTATATGTTCCAAATACATAATTTGAAAAAAGTACATGCAGATCCACATCCAGGGAATTTCTTGGTGTCCAAGGAAGGCGAATTGATCGCATTGGATTTTGGCTGCATGAAAATTATTCCCAATGAATTCTATATCCCTTACTTTGAACTGGCCAAACCGGAAAATATAAGCGATCATAAATTTTTTGTATCTAAATTATACCAATTGGAAATTTTGCGTGAAGACGATTCCAAGGAAGAAACCGAATTTTTCACAAGTATGTTCCATGAATTGTTGAGCCTTTTCACCCAGCCGTTCCATGTAGAAACCTTTGACTTTTCCGATGGGGAATTCTTTGGAAAAATCACCGAATTGGGTCAACGTTATTCCAAAAGTACCGAATTGCGAAAAATGAATGGCAATAGAGGCTCCAAGCATTTTATTTATATTAACAGGACCTTTTTTGGGTTGTATAACCTCATGTTCGATTTAAAAGCCAACAATATCAAGATCAATAATTTTATTGGCTTGCAACAATAAATTGTCCTTAAACAATTTATCCAATTTAATGTAATAGATGAAAATTCTCGTAACAGGCGCTACAGGGTATATAGGTAAAAGATTGATTCCAATCTTGATCAACGAAGGCCATCATGTTGTCTGTGCGGTAAGGGATACATTAAGGGCCGACAAAAATTATCTTGAGGATGAACACATTACCATTGTAGAGGCAGATTTTTTAAAGCCCGAAACACTTCAAAATATTCCTAAGGATATTGATGTAGCCTATTATTTAATACACTCCATGTCCAACTCTTCCAGCAACTTTGAACGTTTGGAAGCAGCTTGTGCCGCTAATTTTAAGACCTATTTTTCAACTACACAATTAAAACAGGCCATCTATCTAAGCGGTATTACAAACGAAGAGCAACTTTCCAAACATTTACAGTCCAGAAAAAATGTAGAGGATATTTTGGCCTCGGATTCATATGGGCTTACCGTTTTAAAGGCAGGTATCATTGTAGGGTCTGGAAGTTCTTCCTTTGAAATCATTAGAGATTTGGTGGAAAAATTACCGGTCATGGTGGCTCCTAAATGGCTTAATACCAAAACACAACCATTGGCCGTAAGGGATGTATTGTCGTTTTTATCCCGGGCCAAAGGTAAAAAGGAGCTTTTCAACACTTCGAATGATATTTTTGGTCCCGAAATATTGACCTATAAACAAATGCTCCTGGAATTTGCAAAAATAAGGGGCTTAAAAAGGTACATCTTAACAGTACCGGTAATGACACCAAAACTTTCCTCGTATTGGCTGTATTTTGTTACGTCCACTTCCTACAAATTAGCATCGGCATTAGTAGATAGTATGGGAGTCCAAATAGTTGGAAAACCTAGCAGTATCAACCAACTTTTAGACATAAATCCCATAACTTATAAAGAAGCTGTTGAACTGGCTTTTGAAAAAATTGAACAAAACAGTATTGTATCCAGTTGGAAAGATTCCATGGTAAGCAGTGGCCGCCTAAAGAATAGTCTACACAAATATATCAATGTCCCTAAATATGGCTGTTTTAAAGACTATAAAGAGCGTAAAATCCGAAATGAGGGAGATACCATCAATAAAATCTGGTCTATTGGGGGCACAACAGGTTGGTACTACGGTAACTTTCTTTGGAAAATAAGAGGTTATCTCGACAAATTAGTAGGCGGTATTGGTTTACGCCGCGGTAGAACGCATATTTCCGAATTAGATGCGGGGGACGCCCTAGATTTTTGGCGTGTAATCTTCAGTGATAAAAAGGAAAAAAAATTATTGCTCTATGCCGAAATGAAGCTACCCGGAGAAGCTTGGCTAGAATTTAAAATTGAAGATGGGCTACTTAAGCAAACGGCAACCTTTAGACCTCGTGGACTTGCCGGCCGTTTGTACTGGTATAGTGTATATCCCTTCCACGGATTTATTTTTAATGGTTTGATCAATAAACTTGTTTCCAACTAGGGCACTTTTAAATAGTAAAAGCCTATACCACCATAAGCAAATAGAATCCAATATTGTTTAACTTATTTTAAACTTTCTTAAACATTATGTAACTTTGAGACTAGTCAGAAGAGGATGATTTTAGAAACCTCACATACAAACAAAGATATTTCCCTACTTATCAATGATCTAGTTGGAAAACCTTTCGGTTTAATAAAAAACCTAAAAATGAAAGGAACTGTTTCGAAAAGAATGATTATAGAGGAATCCAGTGACAATATGAAAGATTATCTCAACAGCACTTTTGATGCTACTTATACCAATATAGAATTACGTCAACTAGGTATACTTGTGAGAATAATTAAAGGTCTTACCAATTTTACATGGGTAATTCCCTACTATCAATTGGTCATTTACAAAAGTAACCATAGAAGTATATACGCTCAAGGTCGCTACATTCGATTTAGAGCAGATAGGAATTTCGAAGAGAATAAAGAATTCTTTGAAAAGCTTTTGGGTCAGAAAGAAAAGTATGAGGCCAAATATGATTATTTAAATTTTAAATGATTTCTAGAGAAAGGGATATCGATCGAATTATTGAAATGGCCTGGGAAGATAGAACGCCTTTTGAAGCCATTGCATATCAGTTTTCAATTTCTGAACCTGAGGTAATAAAATTGATGCGAAGGGAAATGAAACCAAGTAGTTTTAAAATGTGGCGTTCACGAGTCAAAGGTAGGGCTACCAAACACCAAAAATTAAGAACTTTTGGGCAAGGCCGCTTTAAATGTACCAGACAAAAACAGATTACAAATAACTCAATTTCAAAACGATAACGTTGCTTTGCCTTATGGGATGAGTTCATAAGTACAGCACATAAAAAAGACAATATGAATAGAGAAACATTGACCGTAAAGAATAAAAATGGTCATAAATTAAATGGTTTTTCCCATGAAGATATTGGTGACGATCATTTATACTCCGGTTTGGAAACACCAATGAAATCTGACGCCTTTAAACTTTCGGACGCAGAAAAAAAACAACGTATTGCTTTGTTGTTCGAGGAAATTATGGACGTAATGGGTTTAGACTTAACAGACGATTCCCTTAAAGGAACGCCAGAACGTGTTGCCAAGATGTATATAGATGAGATTTTCTCTGGATTAAATCCGGCAAATAAACCAAAAATTGCATTGTTCGATAATAAGTATCAATACAACCAAATGTTGGTGGAGAAGAACATTACCTTTTATTCCAATTGCGAACATCATTTTGTACCCATCATTGGAAAAGCTCACGTGGCATATATCTCTTCTGGCAAAGTAATAGGACTTTCCAAACTGAACAGAATTGTACAGTATTATGCCAGGCGGCCACAGGTTCAAGAACGACTTACCAATCAGATTGCGGAGGATTTGAAAAGTATTTTAGGCACGGACAATGTTGCGGTCATCATAGATGCCAAGCATTTATGTGTCTCTTCAAGAGGTATTAAAGATGAAACCTCCGCAACCGTAACCTCCTATTATGGAGGTAAATTTAATACGCCATCAAAAATAGCAGAATTACAAAACTATATTAAAAATTAAGATTATGGATCTCATTAACGAAGCATTAGAATTTGAGCAAAGAAAACTAAAATCGCTTTCTACTAGCGACAGGATTGAAATTTCACGAAAAGCAAAAGCCTTGATATTGGGCTTGAATGAAATTTATAAAAGCAAAAAGGATGAAAAGATTATGGACATCATGAAGCGTTTAACGGCCATAAAAAGAAAAGTAGAAAAAAGATTGAAAGGCCGGCACTTGGTGACCAACATATAAGACATACCTAAAATGAAAACAGTAGTTATAATTGGCGGTAGTAAAGGGATAGGCAATGCTATTGTTGAAACTTTGGTGGATTCCCATAAAGTAATCAACATAAGCAGGTCTGCCCCAGAAAAGACCCACGTCAATTTAACACATTTTAATTGTGACATCCTTCATGACGAATTACCAGAAATTACAGCCATGGACGCACTGGTATACTGTCCCGGAAGTATTAATTTAAAACCTATTGCCCGATTAAGTCTGGAAGACTTTAGGCAAGACTTTGAAATAAATGTGATTGGAGCAGTAAAGGCCATTCAAAAGTATCTGGTCGTATTAAAAAAAAGCGACCGACCATCGGTCTTATTATTTAGCACGGTCGCTTCCAAATTAGGGATGCCTTACCACGCCAGTATTGCCACGGCCAAATCCGGTGTGGAAGGTTTGGTGAAATCCCTAGGGGCAGAATTAGCTCCGACCCTACGTATAAATGCCATTGCACCAACGGTGACGGATACGCAATTGGCCTCAAAGCTCCTGCGCAACGAAAGGATGATCGAAAATATTAAAGACCGTCATCCGCTTAAGAAATTCTTAGATCCCATGGAAGTTGCAGAAATGGCAGCGTTTCTTTTATCGGATAAAGCCTCCTCCATCTCAGGGCAAATTTTTGAAATGGATTACGGAATTGTAACATTCAAAATTTAAGGCATGAATCCGTTCAAAATATTTGCGGCAACACTATTCTCTGGTTTAAAATCTGCAGAAAAAATGAATTTGCAACCACTATATGATATTAAAATCAATAGACTAAGTGGAAAACCCTTAAACTTGATAGACTTTGAAGGCAAGCATATTCTTTTTGTAAATGTAGCTTCAAAATGTGGCTTTACCCCTCAATACAAACAGCTCCAGGAACTCCATGAGGCTTATAAAAATAGATTGGTGGTCATAGGTCTACCATGTAATCAGTTTGGAGGCCAGGAACCGGGCAAGGCCGAAGACATTGAAACATTTTGTGAAGTGAATTATGGGGTGAAATTCCAAATGACCGAAAAAATTGATGTTAAGTTAAGGGTAAAAATCAGCATCCCCTTTATCAATGGCTTACCCAAAAAGCTTTAAACGGTGTAAAAAACTCAACGGTAAAATGGAATTTTCAAAAATATCTGGTGGACACCAAAGGCAATTTGGTCGATTATTACTTTTCAAATACCAGTCCCATGAGTTCTAAAATTACAAACCACTTAAAATTATAGTCATGTTCGGAATTTTCAAAAATAAATCCACTGAAGAAAAACTTCAAGAAAAGTACAATGACCTAATGAAGGAATGGCATACGCTTTCTAGCATCAATAGATCGGCAAGCGACAAAAAATACGCGGAAGCGCAAGAAGTTATGGAAGAATTGATGGCACTGCAAAAGAATTGAGCAAAAAATCCATTCTCCATATTATATTCTAAATCAAGAATCAAGACCCAAAGAGTTTATCAATTTAAAAATCATCCTTGTAGTAAGCCTCATTCATCTTCCCGTAAATATGTGATGCTGTGTCGCTGTAAAATAATCACAGAAAATTTGGTTTAAAGGATGATTCTTTCCACTTGCCTTTACGCCCATATGAGGGAAGATTTCTATGATATTCCTAGAAATACTTTTCACGGAATTGGCTGCTTCAGCGTGTATCAGCTCAAGGTACTCCTTTTCAAAATCCAATCCGTCATAAATAGACTTCTCAATCTCCGCTGCGTAGGTGAAAATATTGTGATTGGCAGTCTCAATAACACTCCTCAACTCAATAGTTTTCAAATGTGAAACACTAAGGACAGCTTCTTCCAAAAAATGTTCGGCCATTCCAATATAATTTACCCACAGCGTTACATCGGCAAAAAGGCCAAATGGAATCTTAAAAACAGGGTGAGGCAAATAAACTTCGTTATATAGGAAACTGCAGGATTGGTGGACTACTAGATCTTTAACTTCAAACGAATGGGTAGCCGAAGCCTTCAGGCCCATTGTATTCCAATCTTCAATAATCATGACCTTATCTTTCGGAATAACAAATGACAGCACTTTTTGTGAACCGTCATCATTTTTCAATTTAATTCCATTTTTATGAATTTCGGCATTTAGGGTAAAATGTGAAAGATATGGAGCTCCGGTGGCATAGCGCCATTTACCCGATATGTTATAGTGATCCTCGCATATCTCAGCGGTTCCTGAAACACCCCCACTCCCTCCCAAACAGGGGGTAACTTTAGAGTTTGAAAATATTTCATGGCCTTTGCACTCCTGAAGATTTCCTATAAAGTAATTGGCTCCACTGCAAAGGGTGATGGTCCATCCGAGGCTTCCATCAATTCTAGCCAATTCCTTAAGCTTATGTAGTCCGTAGGTAAGTGACAGCTCCAATCCACCATAGGCCTTTGGGACCCATAAATTCCAAAGGTTCTCCTCTTCTACCCAATCCAAAATTTCCCTAGGAAAAATTTCTATTCCTAAACAAAGTTTCCTAAGCTCTTGCTGTTTGTCCTTTTGTATCATTTAAAATTATTTTTCTCCATTTAAAATATCCAGAGGTTCCCACAATAAACAAGAAAATGGTAAGTCCGGCATAAATGTATAGTTCTTTGTAGAAGAGAAGGGGAATGGCAATAATATTGCTAATATTCAGATAAATCCAATTTTCCATCTTTCTCTTGGCCATTAGCCACATTCCGGCCCATGCAAAAGCACTTACCGCAGCATCCCAGATAGGAACATCAGTATTAGTGTAAAATACCAGCCAATAACACATAAGTGCGAAACAGATCAATACTATCCCCACTGCCGTCTTATGTTCCGTTGAGTTGGCATAAGAAATAGGTGTTTCTTCTTTTTGCCTACCAAATTTCCAAAAAAACCAACCATAGATACTCATTACCAGATAATAAAGGTGGAGTATAATATCTCCATACAATTTTGACTGATAAAGCACCCAGATACCAATCAAGATAGAAGCAATCCCAAATAAATAGTTATGAATATTATTGTTCCGTGCCAAGAGCACCTGTGTTACGCCAAAAGCAGTCCCCAAGGATTGCAACAAAGTAAGATGCGTAAAAAAATTCTCCATCGATTCCCATACTTAAATTAATGAAATGGAAAGATGAAGATCGTATAGATAGGCAAGATTGCTACATCTAATCAAAATCCCTACGCCGGCATTACCCGGATCAGGTTCAGAGTTAAAACTCCTGGGTATCATCTCAGCCTACACATAATGGCAAGCACCCCATTTCAAAAGCAAAGCTAAAACTAAATTATGATTTGATCTTGGTTTTTGAAAAATTATTAAAAAAAGAATACCACCGGTAGGAATCCAGATTTTAAAACAGTCAATAGAAGTTTATGTTCGATGGGTCTAAACAAGTTAAGATGACCTATACTTGATCTTTCTTTACCACCGTATTTAATACCAAGGCAGAGATTATCATAAATAGGCCAATAAAACTATAAATAGAGTAGGCTTCATTAAACCAAAAAATGCCAATTGAAATGGTAAAAATTACCTCAATGTATTTTAAAGGGGCTACAAGATTTGTTTTTGCAATTTGAAATGCCCTTGTCATATATATTTGCCCCATAAAACCAAAAACACCCAAAAGAAATAAAAAAGCCCATTCGAAACCTTTGGGTTGTACCCATACATTAATTGCCAAAAGTCCTCCGACAACGGTACCCACGAACATAAAATAATTTACAACAACTGCAGGGTGGTCTGCAACTCCTATTTTTCGTATAACAACATATACCATTCCACTAAAAACCGAAGCTGTTAAAATTAATGTTAGTCCTGTGGTATTAATATTGCCATCAAATCCTTTTAAAACCAATACCCCTGCAAAAGCAGTTAGAAAGAAAAGCCATTGAATTTTTTTTAATTTTTCCTTTAACACAAAAACGGCAAAAATTGCAGCAAAAATAGGGGCTACATAACGCAAAGAAACTGCCGTTCCCACATGGAGATGTTTTAAAGAAAAAAAGAACAAACTCATAGCAGTTAAGCCCAGAACAGCCCGTAGCAACATTAACCTACGCTTGTTACCGAATATAGGAATCCCTTTGACCAAAATAAAGGTTGTTGCCAATACAAAGGAGCCAAAACATCTGAAAAATACAATTTGGAAGGTCGGGATACGGGCCAAATATTTTACGGAAACATTCATCAAGGCAAATGAGAAGGTACTGATGACCATAAAAAGCACCGCTTTTCTAAAATCCAATCCGGAAGGTTTACTCCATTTAATATTTAACAAAATAGCGCTGTTGTTTGGCCAAAGGTAATATACCTTGGCCTATAGTTGCTAAGGTATGAAAACCCTGCACATACTTGCGCCAAGAATAGTATGAATTGAATTTATTTACTGAATTTCAAGTTTTTAAGATATAGTAAATATGGGGTTGGTAAAATTAATGAGCACCAGACTATCAATTGGATTGAAATAAAAAAAGCTACCGGCCCTATAACCGATTTTAATCCATTTCCCTGTTACAATAAGTAGCTTTAACAAAATCTCTAATATTTACAGAAATAATAGGAACTTCCGGAAGCATTGCTTTTAGCTCTGTTATAATTTGTCTGGACAGATTAGCTTTTTGTACCGTATTTCTTCCTTCCATAATATTGGCAAAACATGGATGAAGTTGTCCTTGGAGTTTCCATTATTGTAATATTCAAAAGGATTAATACGTACTTTTATTTCTTCTGGTTGAAATAATTTGGTCGATTCTGCAGCGTCATACACTTTTTGCATGATATTTTCTGGCAACTTCTTTTCTACAATTTGTTTTGAACAGTCTATTATAAAATGTGGCATAATTGTAATTAATTACTATTTGAAAATTATTTACCTTGGAATGAATATCCTCTTTCAAACATTCATCATTAATTTCTCCGTTTTTGAAATTATTATAGAATGAAGGCAATGAAAAAGTATCCGTGATGTTGGCTCCCATAAACGGGAAATAGGCACTTGCCGATTGTAATACAGTTGATCCACCTCTACTACCTGGCGAGGTTGCCATTAACAGCATAGGCTTCTCTCTCCATATTTTAGTGTTTACACGGGATAACCAGTCTATAGTATTTTTGAATACAGCTGCATATGACCCGTTATGTTCGGCAAGAGATACTATAAATCCATCCGCAGTATTGAATAACTCGTCTAACCTTTTAACTGCAGTGGGAATACCATTTTCAGCCTCAAAATCAGCTCCATAAATTGGCAAAACATAATCGTTTAAGTCAATTGAAATAATATCAACATTTTCCAATAAACTATTGGTATAGGTTATTAAACTTGTATTGATAGATTTTTGACTATTGCTACCTGCTATTGTGATTATTTTTTTCATGATTATTGTTTTTTAGAGATTAGTTGATCTATTGACCATTTTCCACTACCATTAACTATGGTGGTTAATGCTAGGCCGATAACAAGAAGTGAGTATTCGTAACCTTCACCTGTTTGATTTCCAAACCAATTCATAAAAAAGCCATGTTCTAACTGGGTAGTAAAAATGATACCCATAAACATTCCTGTGAGTGATAGTGCCCAAAACCTACTGAAGAGTCCTAGAATTAGGCAAATAGAGCCAAAAAACTCAATCATTATTACTGAAAAGGATACAAAACTTGGCAATCCCATTTGACTTGTTAATGATTCCATAGTTGCTGCATAACCATACCCACCAAAGAGTCCTATTAATTTTTGTGCGCCATGCGGAAATATTACTAAACCAAGAGTTAATCGTGCGATGCTAAATCCAATATTTGGATGTGTTCTTAAAAGTTTTTGTACTAAATGTTTCATAATGTCTAAGATTTAAAATTGTCTATAAAGTTTTTCGGAAATACAAACCGAAAGATGATTTTTCTATAGGTTTCCGCCCGTACTGATCAAAGTCTCCACCAATGCCAAACTGCTGTCCGTTGTATGACACACCTGCACGTAGTTGCTGAAAACTTCTTGAATGCCTCTCAAATGCATCCCATACAGTTAAGAACTGTCCGTTTAACCAAAGAGAAACTTTTTTATTTATTGCTGTGTTAAACTGAAACTGAGCAAAGGCTTCGGTATAGCTGGCGTCTGTTTGCTCAGAATGGGCAACTGTAGGAATAATTACAAATAATACTCGTGAGTTTTTTAGTGTGAACTTTGCCGACAAACGTTCCGAATACCCAGCATCACTATTGAAATATAAAGACGGGCCTATTGCAATATTCTTATTAATATTCCAGAATAGTGTTGGTTGCACACCTAACTCATCAAAGCCTTGAGCTACTTCATCTTTAAATTTCTGAAAGAAAGCCAGTGTATTAATACTAAGCGCCCCACCCGTCTTAATAGAATAACTGGAGTATAAGGTAAAATCTGTTTTATCAAAACCAGCAAACAGTTCTACTTGGGTAAATTGTGCTTGCAAATAGTTTGCAAATCCAATTGCTAAAATAGATGTAATGATTATTACTTTTTTCATGCTTCAAAATTCCGACAGGAACACATGAAAAAAAATGAACTAGTTTAAGACTTTTACATTCTATTGACCTTCGAAATAATTTTGCTCATAAATTCTGGCGTAATGCCAATATAGCCCGCTAAGTCTTTTTGGGTAATTCTATTCACAATTTTTGGGTATTTCTTTTTGAAGGCAATATATCTTTCCACAGCGTCTAAGGATATGCCATGATTGGAACGCCTTATGTAACTTATGAGCGACCTTTGATATAATATGCGATAAAACCTTTCGAATTTTGGTATTTCCTGAAAAAGCAAATCATAATTGGCCCTAGAGATACCTAATAATTCTGAATCTTCAGTAGCCTTAATAAAATAACGCGTTGGTTCCTTGGTCATAAAACTTGCCATATCACCAGTCCAATAATCCTCTATTGCAAACATGGATATGTGAGGTGCACCATCTTCATCCAAAGTATATACTTTTAAGCAGCCTTTAGCTATAAAATATTCATATTGAGCAATTTCCCCTGCTTGCATTAAATATGCTTTCTTTTTCACTTTTACTTCTGCAAGCAAAGAAATATACTTCTGTTTTTCAAGCTCGGTTAAATCAATAAACCTTGCTACATTATTAAGTATTAGAGTATGTGATTCTTTAAAGTTCAATTCACGTTTAGTTTGAATGAATTTAATTTAAAGAATTAATATTAAATAACAAAGTGAACTATTTATCAATTGAAATGAGCCAACTACTTTCTAACTTGGCAACGGAAATTAGACCTCCATACAGGATTACCTCGCTGCGCTCGGTGAACCTGTTTGGGGGGTCGGTGCTCAAAATAATCCGACACAGGCTAACGCCTGTGCGTATTTTTTATTTTTGCCGGTTTAAGTGTCTTCGGCACTATACCGTTAAAAAGAAAAAATCCGATCACTTTCGTGATCGGATTTTCTTGGTCGGGGTGGCAGGATTCGAACCTG
>TARA_R110000868_G_scaffold287003_4_pt1 | contig 21202 bp, 20 predicted proteins | sample TARA_R110000868 | Tara Oceans TARA_R110000868 (sample SAMEA4397489) | marine metagenome | biome: Polar Biome; feature: [SRF] surface water layer (ENVO:00010504); material: water (ENVO:00002006), including particulate matter (ENVO:01000060) such as... | depth 5 m | reverse complement strand
TCTTCCTTTTTTACTTTAGCGATATCCCTCTATAAAATAGGGCAGCTTACTTTTTATAGCTTTAGTTAAGGTTGTCTTCATGAAATCACTTCTACACATTCTCCTCACAAGCCTTCTTTTATCGCTTGTCTCATGCGGCGGTATTCAGATGCTGAGTATGAAAGATACAAGTCATCTTTATAGTGAAGAATTTATGGCCCAAATTAATAAAGTGAAGACTCAATACCGCAGCGGAAAGTCACAAGAAGCATTGAATGACTTGAAGAAAATGGATGAGCAGACTCTCGCCCCAAGTGAGCGCGCTATGAGAAGAAACTTGATGGGTGTGATTCAGTTTGCAGGTCGAAGCTTTGAACAAGCAATCTTTAACTTTGATCAGGCCCTCACAACTTCGGGTGAAGACGAAGGATTGACTGCCCAAATTCGATTAAATTTGGCCAGCAGTCATTACAAGCTAGGCTTTATGGATAGAGCTTATGCCGCCTTGATTGTTGCCAATCCAAAGGCATTAGAAACTGAAGAAGCTAAAAAGTATTATCAGCTACGCTATAGCCTAGCTAAAGATCTTGGCAAGATTGAAGATGCCGTTGATTCTATGTTGGCCTATCTGCAAGATAAAAAAACTCTTGGAGAACTTAGAGGGGAGTCGGTTTTTGAGAGACTCTCATCTTTATTTTCAGAGTTAGATCATAGAACACGTCTTCGCATCCTTGAGGCCAAGTCTGAGCCTGCTTCAGCAGCACCAGCTTATCTTGCCTATCTTGAAGCAGAGAAGCTTTACTATGAAGGCAAGAAAGATGAATCGATGAATCTACTGAGCTGGATCGATCGCACGTTTAGCTCACAAACTGAAGTCATCGAACTGTCCAAAAGCTTTGTTTTTCGAATTGAAAACTATGCCAAGATGGATGCAAAATCGATCGGTGTTATTCTACCTTTAAGTGGTGATAAATCTGACTTTGGAAAACGAGTTCTTTTAGGTCTTGATGCCGCTTTAAAAGAAGTTAATGTCAGTGCCGGGCCGGAGTTTAAGCCATTTAGCCTACACTTTAGAGACTCTGAGGGTGGTGGCGCTTTAGGTGCCCATCGCGTGCGCGATCTTATTGAAAAGCAAATGGTTTCGGTTGTGATTGGTGGACTTTTTTCAAGCGAAGCGACAAAAGAATATCTTGAAGCCAGAAAGTATGGAGTCTTCTTTATTTCTCTTTCTCAGATTTTTCTACCTAAAGAGCAAAAAGATCACCTACTTTTAGAGATTCCTGGCAGTGTTGAATCTCAATTGGCCAAAATCTTCTCTGGCGAAATCTTAAATGGTTTTGGCAAAAGAGGCGCCATTATCTACCCCCAGGGTGATCGCGGTGAGGCCTATTTGAATGAATTTTGGAGAAGAGCTAAAGAAAGTAATGTCACAGTCACTGGAGCACTCTCTTTTAAAGAAAAAGAAACAGACTTTAGAGTACCCGTTCAGAAATTGTTAGGACTGCACTTTACGCGCGAGCGTCAAGAGGAGCTAGATCTCTTAAGCGAAGTTCACGCGCTCGAGAAAAAACGCGCGGTCAGAAGAATTCAAACTCTTAAGCCACAAGTCGACTTTGACTGGGTCTTTGTTCCGGCCTATCCCGAAGAGGCACTCCAGTTGGTTCCCTCCTTTAGCTATTTTGATGCCTCAGGTTTAAATATTATTGGAACACCAAGTTGGAGAACTCAAAGACTTCTAAGAGAGAGCTCTAAACTTGGTAAGCTATATTTTGTCGGTGATAACGTCGAACAGGCTTCAAAGGGCTTTGCTGAAAACTTCGTAAAACGTTTCAATAAGGCTCCACGACTTATTGAAATGAGATCCTACGATGCTTTAAAAACAGCGCTTAAATTACTTAAGAATAAAGATTATCAAACGCGCGATGAATTTAATGCTGCGATTAGATCGAACTCCAAACTTGAGGCAATGACTGGTGTTTGGAATTTAGTCGATGGTATTTGGATTAAGGATATGGAAACACTTCTTCTTCACCGTGGAAGAATTCGTGAGGCAGTGATCACTCCTGATCAGGTCCTCGAATAAGGCCACGCCACATTCCAATGCCGTACGACAGATTAATAATGAGCTGAATGACGGCCACTTTAGCCCAAGATTTAGCTCCATAGATTAGAGATGTTGTGAGGTTGAGTAGTAAATAAGCCAAAGCAGGCAAGCACCAGGCAGTATGCTGACAAAGTAAGAGTGGTAATAAGATAAGATAAAAAACGAAGATGGCCGGTGCAAAAAACTTCCAATCAAGGGTGTGAGGAAGATCCAAAAAAGATTTAAGACGATGCTGACCACTTGAGCTAACGGCTCTATATAGTGCGCTTAAACTGTCTTTTCTCTTGTGAAAAACATACAGTTCTGGCGACCAAAGCATTTTAATATTATTTAGCGCTAATCCTTGCAGCATAATATTTTCTTCATTTCGCCAATAATCTACAGGAAATGGATTCGTTGATAGCGCTGAAGTATGAATCCATAAATTACACAAAATAAGTGCGGACTCGTCGGTCGCTTGAATCATTTTTAATGTTCGATCATGGCGATAGCGAGTTTTTGAAGTGGAAAGTGGTGAAGTGAGCGCAAGTCCTAGGGCTTGCTCCCAGTCACTAGCTTCAGGTGCTGTGGCGTCGGGGCCACCAATGACTTTACAGTCATATGTCGAAATGAGTTTTGCCAGGGTGAGACCATATCCACTTGGCAATTGAATATCATCATCAAGAAAGCCCACCCACTGCGAGTCAGCTACTCTGGTTAGGGCAATATTTCTAGCATTTGCCGGACTTGTCCTTTCAATTTGACTAAAATGAATACCCGACTTTGACTTTAAATAATCAAAGCTCTCAGAGTCTTCACCATTTAATATAACAATGACCTCGGTCTTTTGCTCAAACTCACGTTCAACACTATCGAGACAGCGCTTAAGTAGCTCAAGCCGATTGTGAGTTATAATGACGATAGATAAGGACATGAATAAATCATGCCGCTTAGCTTCGCTTATGGCAATTACTCTCAGTGCGTATTAAAATAACCTCTATGAAAAACCACCTTCACTTTGACTTCTTTGGACAAACATTGCGACTGAATAGTCAAAATGACGAACTCTTGGCCCGTCTGTCCAAGGACTTTTCCTACTTTCTTAGTGAAGACTTTACGAAGGCTGACTTTAATATTGATGTCTTCTTTGAAGCCCCTCCTGCCGGTGTTATTCCTAGCCGTGTGGCCTCAAGACAGTCTCTTCAATCTCTAAGTTTTGATATTCCTCCAGTGCGGGTAAATGATTACTATGGAAAGTTGGTGAGCGTTTATGATTACAAAAATGAAAAAGCAAAGCTTTGGTCGACAGATATAGAAAAGCTGCACGAAGTGACTTATTTGCTGATACTCTCAAGAGTGGGTAAGGCCCTTGATCTACAGGGGTTGCATAAAGTTCACGCCATGGCCTTCACTAAAAATGATAAATGCCTGGTGGGAATGATGCCAATGAAGGGCGGTAAAAGTACTCTTCTTGCCAATATTTTGCGCGATCAATCTGTGTCTATTATTTCTGATGACTGTCCACTCATCACTAGAGCTGGGAGAGTTAAGCCCTTTCCGTTGCGCCTAGGAGTCGATGAGCTGTCAAAAGAGGTTGGCCTAAAAGATCAACAAATTCACAGTTACACATTAAGGCGTGATTTCTATGGTGAGAAAAAATTAATTAGTCTTGAAGGGCTGCCTCACGAGATTGGTATCGTTGGCACTAAGCAGATTCTTTTTGTAGGCAGGCGCGGTCACAATATTAAGCCAGAGTTTAAAAGAATATCGAAGTTTTCAATGTTGAAACCAGTTTTTGTAAATATGATTGTCGGTGTTGGGTTGCCGATGGTGATGGAATATTTTTGGGAAAGTGGAGTAAGAGACTTTTTTAAGAAAAGCTATATCGCAATTTCGCGAACGATAGCAGCTTTGGCACTCATTATGCGTAGTGACTGTTATGAATTTTTAATGAGTAACAAGCCTGAGGAGAACGCAGAGTTTCTCCTCGGTAAGCTAGATTAAAAATGAGTAAACGAATTACTTTTTAGCAGCGATCTTGCGAGCGATGCGAGCTTTAAGCTTCGCTTGACCCTTACGACGACGCATTTTCAATTCTGATTTTTTACGACCCATTCCCATAAAGCTTTCCTTTCAAATATTTATCGGCTTCAAACGCCAAGGACCGAGATCCTAATGAAAACAGGGCCTAAAGGCAAGTTGGTAGTAGCGCGTCAAAGGCCTCATCTTCGTCATTTTGAGGATTTAGTGTTGTCAGCGATTATAGCTGAGTGATAGATTGCTATGAATAATATCATTATATCTAGTTGGTGACGTTGAGCGTTAAAAAGAAAGTTACAAAGAAGAAAGTGTCAAAAGCCTCTACTAAGAAGAAAACAGGTAAGAGCGCTGCCCACAAGATCATCGAAAAAGCTAAGAAGACGAAAAAGATCCCTAAGCTAACTGTTGATGAATACACTATGCATCCGATGAAGCTCAAGCTGAACTCTGGTCGCATCCATGGCAATGAAGATAAGCGCAGAATCGCTGTCGATATGCTCGAGCGCTATACTGGCCATGATCTTAAAGACTTTCAAAAGCAAATTATTCTCACAAATTTCCAGTATTATAGTGAGCGATTTAATGCCTTATTAGATGACTCTTATTCAACTAAAGGCTCAGCTTTCAAGGCATCTTCGTCAAAAAAAGCTCAAGTCACAATTATTGAGTTTGGAGTGGGCGCCGCTATGGCCGCGCTCATTGGTGAGCTCCTAGCTGTGGTCGAACCTAAGGCCGTCTTATTCTTAGGACTTGCCGGTGCAGTTCACCACTCTTTGAAAGTTGGCGACTTTGTTTTGCCGATCGCTTCGATCCGTGCCGAAGGGGTTTCACGCCACTTTTTGCCTTCTCAAGTTCCAGCTCTTCCAACATTTAAAGTACAGAAATTCGTTTCACAAATTTTGGTTGAACACGACCTTGATTACCGGACTGGAACGATCCACTCAACAGATTACCGCTTCTGGGAATTTGATGAAGCCTTTAAAGAGAATTTGATTAATGAGCGCGTCCTCGCCGTTGAGATGGAGACTGCTGCTTTGTTTACCTCTTGTTTTGTAAGCAAGGTAAATATTGGTGCACTGCTTTTGATTTCAGATTTGCCCCTACACAAAGGCGGAATCAAAACAAAAGCATCGGCAAAGAGCGTGTTTAGAAAATACACTGACCGACATATTGAAATAGGCATTGAAGCTATGGCCGACATCGCTGATAGAGGTGAAAAAATTCGCCACTATACATGGTGATGGTCACCCTATAAAGTTGAGTCATAAGAAAGGGATTTTTTATGTTCAAAAAAGTACTAGATTGGTTCTCTAACGACCTCGCAATTGACTTAGGTACGGCTAACTGCCTTGTCTATGCCAAAGACCGCGGCATTATTGTAAACGAACCATCCGTTGTTGCTGTTCACCAAGGCGTGAAAGGCGTTAACAAAGTCCTAGCTGTCGGTCGCGAAGCTAAGGAAATGTTAGGTCGTACACCTGGATCGATCAAAGCAATTCGCCCCATGAAGGATGGAGTTATCGCTGACTTTGAAGTCACACAAGCGATGCTTCGCTATTTCATTCAAAAATCACTTCCAGGCTCAAAGCTGATTAAGCCAAGAATCATCATCTGTATTCCATTTGGAATTACGCAAGTTGAAAAGCGTGCGGTTAAAGAATCGGCAGAACAAGCCGGTGCTCGTGAAGTTTATCTCATCGAAGAGCCAATGGCCGCTGCAATTGGTGCCGGACTTCCGATCACTGAGCCCTCAGGAAATATGATTGTCGATATTGGTGGTGGTACTACAGAAGTCGCAGTCATCTCACTTGGTGGAATTGTATTTTCAAAGTCTGTACGTGTTGCAGGCGATAAGTTTGATGAGGCCATCGCTTCTTATATTAAGAAAAAATATTCACTTCTTATTGGCGAGCGCACTGCTGAGCAAATCAAGATTGCTATTGGTAATGCTTATCCCTTTGATGATGAAGTGAAGACTTATGAGGTTAAAGGTCGCGACTTAATTGCTGGCGCGCCTAAAATTATTGAAGTTACTTCTGATGAGATACGCGATGCCCTTTCTGATCCTATTTCAGAAGTTGTCGAAGCGATTAAATATAGTCTTGAAAAAACACCCCCAGAGCTAGCTGCTGATATCGTTGATAACGGTATTATTTTGGCTGGTGGCGGATCACTTCTTGCGAACCTTGATGTACTTATCAAGGAAAAAACTGGTCTTCCAGTTTCACTTGCCGAAGATCCTCTGACTTGTGTTGTTCGTGGCTGTGGTAAAGCGCTCGAATCAATTGCCCTTCTTCGCCAAGTAACGACTCTTTCGTAAGAGGTCGCTAATGCAAGATAAGGATTTTAATTTTGTTAAAATTCCAATTGCAGAGCTCAATACGAAGTTCTCAACTCTTGCGAGCGACAAAGGACAAGTGAATATTTGGCGTAAGGGAGAGCTTCCTGTTCGCCATCGAGCTCAATCCTTTCAATCTGGTAAAACCTCTATTCTAGAGTTTTTTAAAGAAGAAAACTTCACCTCAAAAACAAATGAAAAAATCTACTTCTCGTTTCGTCTCAGTGGGATTGAATACTACGGCGTAGGCCTTAGTTCGCAGGGAAAAGAAGATAGCTTTGCGCTTAAACTCGCTTCAGAAATTTTTAGAAGTGAAAAAAGAGGTAAGGAGCGATTATTAACCTTTCCTCATCACCAGGTTTATACCTACTTTAATTTCCCTAGCGCCAAAGCTCAATTTCGTGGAGCCGGTGAAACGGGGAATGTCGTAAGTTTGTCGGGATTTAGAAAGCCGCTAAAAGAAATTAAGCGGGAAGTTTTCACCGACCCAGTTAAAAACTTTATCAAAACGACGTTAGATGATAACGATGACTTACTCGGCTATAGAGTGTTAGATCTCTCATCAAATGGAATTGCCTTCTTGGTTAATGCTAGAGAAAAAGACTTATTTAAAGATCTTAGTGATGCCCATGTAACTCTTTTGTATGACAGGACAAGTTTCGAAGTAAATCAAGCTAAGGTTGTCTATATCGTAGACTCCCTCACTGGCAGTACTAAGGGTAATCCTCTTTATAAAGTTGGTCTGACCTTTCCTGAAAATGAAAAGCTCTCAACTTTAGTTCATCGCAAGCTTGAGTCAAGCAATGCCAAAGAAGGAGCGCAGCAAGACTTTGAAGACTTTATCGACGATTAATATTTTCATTATTTGTCTTACGCTATCAGCTTGCGCTAGCAAGTCGGACATTGCTACGCCAGCAAGTAATACAGGCAAGCAAAGCTTTGAAATGAGAGATAAGTCGGGACTGTTTCGATTGGTTCGTGAGTTTGGTCCTGTTGCAAATTCAAAAAAGGTACTTGCCGTAAAGCAAGTAGTACAAGACTCAAGTGGTGTGATCTTCGAACGATCAATTGTCATGGGCAGAATCGGATCACTTAAAGGCAAAGTAAATGTACTTCGCCCAGAAAAATCTGAGTATACTGTTTGGTTTGATGGCAAAGAATATACAAACAGGATTGAGATCAATACAAAGCTTAAGGCCATGGTAGTGAATCTCAAAAGTCCTGAGCCTGAATGGAATGGAGAAAAGACTTTCACTTTCCCCCCCGGAACAGGTGCCTATTGCTACTTTTCCCAAATATTAGAGTGCGCTCAAGTTATGAATTTCATGCCAAAAGCTATCGCCGCCGGTGGCGGTGCTATGAATCTTCATGTCGTTTGGGAGGGGTACCCTTATTTTCAACAACAATACGTAGGTATTCCTGATGAGCTGTTTACTCAAGCAACTTTTTCTTACGATGGAGAAAATCATAAAGGACTAAGACGTTTTTCTCTATCAATTAGTAATTCAAATCAAATTATTTTTTATCATGTTCATAAGGACAATTCTTTGGCCGCCATCTTTTGGCCGGCTCAAGGTTTAAGTATTGGCTCGACCGGAAGTGATGAGTGATAAAGAGTTTGCTCAAAGGCTTCATTACTGCCTGGTTTGTGGCCACGGCAGCATTCTTTTGCCTTAGGCTTTCACCAGGTGATCCTGTTGAGAGAATTTTAGGAGCGCAGGCAAGGCCTGAGCAAATCGAACTCTATCGCACAAGTCTTGGGTTAGACCTTCCCATGATGACACAATACAAAGTCTTTTTAACAAACCTTGTGCAGCTCGATTGGGGAAAATCCCTCTTTAAAGATAAAACAGTTCTAGAGTTAATTCGAGAAGCCATGGTCCCGACGGCAACCCTGGCTATTATTGCTGTGTCCTTAGCTTTTATCTTTGCCTCACTTCTTGGAGTCTATGCCGCTAAAAATAGAGGCAATATAATTGATCATCTTTTGCGTTTCCTAACTCTTTCGGCACTGTCCTTCCCCATTTTTTCATTGGCGCCGATATTAATCATACTCTTTGCCATTCAATTAGGATGGTTGCCCGTTTCAGAATTGATCTCACCACTACATTATATTTTACCGTGTCTAAGTCTTATCATTCCGCTGACCAGTGTGCTTTCTCGAGTCATACGTAATCAGTATTTAGAGTCACGGGGCGAGCCTTGGATTAATGTCCTTAAAGCTAAGGGGCTAGGTGATAGGGCCATCACTCTTCGAATTTATAAAGTTTGTCTGCCAACGATTCTGAATGTGGTTTCGATGCAACTATCAGTCGTTTTGGCTGGAGCAATGATCACAGAAACAATTTTTGATATACCCGGACTTGGAAAATTGCTTCTTGGTGCTATCGAAAATCGCGATTATCCTTTGGTCCAAGGTTTAATCATTTATACATCCCTCATTTATCTCCTTCTTTACGTCATTACAGATATTATAAATGCGAAAATAGATCCGCGACTTGAGAGTGTTAAATGAAAAATTTATCACTTGAGGCTAAAATAGGATCTGTCTTATGCGCGTTTTATTTTATTTGGGGCATTTCATTCGCCATTTGGCTTAACTTCTTTGGTCAAGCTCCCGTTCCAGACATGACAATGGAATTAATCTCTCCGTTTGAGCGAGGATTCTTGCTCGGCACAGATATATACGGTCGGTCATTATTTGCGATGCTTTCTGCCGGTGTGATGCACTCGTTGGGATTTGCATTTGCGACAGCTCTATCCAGCGCATCAATCGGCGTCGTTGCTGGGGGCATAATGGCACTGGCAGGAAGCAGAATATCTGGATTTATCGAGGGAATAGCGAACGCAATCTATATTTTTCCAACAGTGCTTATCGCAATTATGATTATGTCACTTTGGGAAGGTGGAACTTTCACATTATGGGTTACACTAGTCGCCGTTGGTTGGCCTGGTTACGCCCGTATTGCACGGGGCGAATTCTTGAGAGTTCGCAATATGCCCTATGTTGAAAGTGCGAGGGCCATTGGCCAGTCACCTGTGAAGCTATTTTATAAAACAATGCTACCTGCTATTATGCCTGTAATCATTGTGCAATTAGTACTTGGGCTTAGTGGCGTTATTATGAGTGAATCAACACTCGGATTTTTAGGTCTTGGCACTAGTGAATACTCATGGGGAGAACTTCTCTCAATGGCGAAAGATGTAATATTGGAAGCTCCCTTCATAGTTGTAACCACGAGTTTGACAATGGCGGGAATCATATTAGGATTGAATCTGCTTGGTGATGGTTTGCGTGATGCGCTTGATCCAAGAAGTACAGGGGATAAGACGTGATTGGTTTAGGTCAGTTGATAATGACGGGAATAAGTGGGCTCACTTTAACGAGTGATGAAGCCGAGTTCCTTGAAAAAGAAAATATTGGCGGTGTGCTTTTATTTTCCAAAAATTTCGAATCACCTGCTCAACTCGCAGAGCTTGTGAACTCTATACAAAAATGCAGAAGAGAATATCCACTGATCATTGCTGTTGATCACGAAGGTGGCAGAGTGATGAGATTTAAATCTCATTTTACTCAATTTCCGGCCATGATGGATATTGCTCGTCTGGGTTCACCAAAGATTTGTTTTCACGTGACAAGAATTATGGCAGAAGAACTCTCTGCCTGTGGAATAAATCTGAATATGTCTCCCGTATGTGACATCACCAATAATCCTAATAATAAAGTTATTGGTGATCGAGCTTTTGGTAAAACAGAAGAAGAAGTTTCTAAGTACGTTTCCTCTGCTATTCGCGGATTTCAAACAAATGGTGTTATGGCGTGCGCCAAACATTTTCCAGGCCATGGCTGTACCACAAAAGATTCTCACCACGATCTTCCCTATGTTAAAAAAACGATTGAAGAGCTGCGAGCAACTGAGTTTCAACCTTTTATCAAAGCGGTTAAATCGAGAGTTGAATTTGTAATGATGGCCCACTTGCAAGTTGATGCCATTGACGAGCATTTACCAACAAGCCTTTCTCCAAAAGCTCACGAAATTGTTCGTGAAGAGTTTCGCTTTAAAAAAGTTATTATCAGTGATGATATGCAAATGGGTGCAATCGTTAATGAGTACGGCGCAGATGAAGCGGCCGTACGAGCTATCGTTGCTGGCTCAGATATAATTGAATATCGCGATATGGATGCGGCCCAAAATGCGTTGGCGGCACTTCGCCAAGCGATGAAAATCAAAGACCTAAAAAATGAAGCTGTCATGACCAAGGTCGCACGTATTACCGAACTAAAACAGTCCTACATGTCTGACTATAAGCCGATCTATATTCCAGAGATCAACAAAAAGCTTGGAGTGAAGGCAAATCAGATCTTTTTAGACGATCTACTTGAGCGAATAGCTCAGGCAAGTGTAAGCGTTTAATTTTTAAGCTAGGCATAATCTTTCCACTGCGCAACATAGAGTCTAACTCTTTGATATCCTAGAAGTAAGGATTCAAGGAGTACCAACATGTTGATGTGGGCATCAGTTGCATTGATGGGCCTCGCAGTTTTTATTTTGACCAATATGATTTTCAACGATGAAGATCAGTTTAAGGCACAAGAAAAACTTGAAGAGAGTGATCAAAGAGCACCTAACGATTTTGCTAAGCACGGAATAGTGCTTCGCTACTCACGTCCATTTTTTAAACGCTACTTCACACCCATCGTGCAAACGATGAAGAATAAAAAGAAATTCAAAGAAAAGTATAAAAGACCACTGGCTAGTGGTGGTTTAACTGAAATTATGTCAGCAGAAGATTTCTTTGCCTTTAAACTTTTCTTGATCATTGGCTTCCCAATCGTATTCATGGCCGTGAGATGGTTCCTAGAAGAAACATGGCCATTAACTCTCATTCCTGTTTTAGCAGGGCTGGGATTTGTCTACCCGGATATATGGGTCAAAGGTAAAAAAGAGTCGAGACAAAAAGAAATCATCTCTAATATGCCGTTCGCCGTTGATATGTTGGCCCTCTCTGTTGAAGCGGGACTCGACTTCATTGCGGCAATGACAAAGGTGATTGAAAAAGCAAAACCGAGCGCTTTGACCGAAGAGTTCGAAACAGTCATTAGAGAAATTAGGATTGGATCTTCGCGTGCTGAAGCACTCAGAAATATGGCCTGGAGAGTTGATATGATTCAAATCTCTTCATTTTGTGCCACTTTGATTGCGGCCGATTCTGTTGGTGCATCGATTGGTCCGATATTAAAAGCGCTTTCTGTTGAGATTAGACAGAAGCGCTCAGCTGACGCAGAAAAAGCGGGCGCTACGGCCGCCACAAAAATTCTTTTTCCAATGTTGTTCTTAATTGTACCTGCAGTTTTTATTATGATCGGCGCTCCCTTGGCCATTCAATCATTTTTGGGGAATTAGTGAAGAGAATAATTGTTAAACATAATGATTGGGTGATTGCTAAGGATGCAGTTATAGCTGATACCTTTTTTTCACGCGCTCGAGGATTAATGTTTAGAAAAGACTTATCGAGCTTTGATGGAATGCTAATTGCTCCATGTAACTCTATTCATACTGTGGGGATGCTATTTACTATTGATGTAGTATTTTTAAATAAAAAGTATGAAGTCGTAAAAGTAATAGAAAATTTAAAGCCTTATAGACTAACAAGACCCTATTTTAGAGCTTTTCAAGTTTTGGAGTTAGCGGCTGGTACGTTGAAAGAGCGATTGCAAGTGGGCGATCAACTGGAGATCACCCATGTATAAATTGGTCGTTATCGGCGGAAAACTAAGAGGAAAGGAATATCTGCTTGAAGAGGGTGAAAATACCTTAGGTCGAGATCCTGAATGCTCTGTGCACTTTCCGGTTCAAGGTGTGTCAAAAAAACATATGTCGATCACTGTAACAAGTGATGTTGCTTATATTAAAGATTTAGGCTCGAGTAACGGAACATTTTTAAACGGTAAAATTGTAAAACGTGGAACAGTGAAAAGCGGTGATAAAATCGCTCTGCCAGATTCAATTCTTCAGGTCGTCCACGTCAAAGAAAAGAAGAAAGTCGTAAAGAGAAAGTCGGCCAAGATGGTCGATCAAGAAGAAGAGTTTTATAGCGGTGGGGCTGCACCAGAAAATCTACCTGGAAAGCTTAAACACTTGTTTAAATACAAACTCATGAATATTCTTCATGGAATTAATGAGGAGTATGAATGGCGAGTATTGCTTGGGATCTTGCTCACAATATTTTCCGTACTGGCCATTACGTTGACGATTTTTCCTGTATTACAGGACTCAAAGTCAATTTTACTTTATGAAACATCTCAGCGTGGAGCCTTTTACGCCGATGTTATTAGTCGAACGAACTCACGTGCCCTTGAGCAAAAAGAACTAGATCGCGTAGACTCTTCATTCCTTGAGAATGAAGATGGTGTAAAGTCCTATGAACTATTCGATATGGAAGGACGTATTGTAAGACCAATCGCTCAGCTCAATAAGTATATTAATGATTCATTCTCAGTAGAGGCTTTTGACTGGGCAAAGAAAACTAAAGATGATGGCGGTGGTTCGGTCTTGAAAAAGCTTCTGACCGATGGCGAAATTGGTATTGGCAAAAAAATTATGGCCTATGATATGCGCGTCGGAAGGCTAACGGCAGTAGGCGTGATTGCTATCCGCTTCCAGCCCAAGTCTCTTGCAGTTGAAGCAACTAAGAGTTCAAAGGCTTACCTCGAGTCTCTGACGACAACGGGACTGGTGGCCATCTTCTTCTTTGGCTTTGTTTATTATTTAACCATTAGACCAATAGAAGAAATGCGCTTTCAAATTGAAGAAGCATTAAGGGGAAAAAGAAAGGGTCTGGATTCAAGCTATCTGATGGAAGAACTAGGCCCTCTTAGAAATAGTATTAATAGTCTTTTGCAAAGAATCCGCGAGCTTAATAAAGAAGATGATGGCGACTTTGAGGAAATGGAAAGCGACGAAGGTTATGTCAGCTCATTGGGAGAATTTCTAAGAGGTGCCGGAGTGCCAGCTTTAGTTCTCGATTCACAAAAAAACGTCACAAGGATCAATTTAGAAGCTGAAGACCTTACGGGGATTAGAGAGAGTACGGCTCAAGGGATGAGCCTATTAGATGTCTCAAGAGAGAAGGGATTTGCCGCTACCGTGATAGAATTATGTGATAACTCAGCTAATAACACTGGAACGAACCAATCTGGTGAATATGAACTTGGTGGCATACCTTACGAGGTTCATGTCGTATCAATGGTAGGGAAAGACGGATTTGCAAAAGCATTTTACGTCACATTCCTTAAGGACGGTTAATGGGACTCAGAGTTGTAAAAAATTCTAATGTCCGTATTTCAAAGAAGCTTGAAGCTCCTCAGGAAGCTGGTAAGCACTTTCGTCTATTATGTCTGACAGGAAAGAACAAAGGATTCGCTTATTTCATGACCGGAAAGCGTTTGGTTATGGGCAGAAGCGACACTTGTGACATTCAAATTCTAGATACTAAGAGTTCAAGAGAGCATGCCGAACTAACAAAGGTTGGAGAAAAGTATGTTCTAACTGATCTAGGCAGCCAAAATGGAATTGTTGTCAATGACTTGAAGGTTAACCAACACACATTAAGTGATGGAGACAAAGTTATCGTCGGTCAGACCGTCTACAAATACTCCATTTTTCAAATTAAAAACTTGGAACCAGTAGAAGATGATGATGAAGATGAGGACGACGACGAGGATGAAGAAGAAAAAGGAAAAACGCCTTCAAATAAGCGGGTTTTAATTTTACTCGTCGTACTTGGGGCAGCTTTTTTATTCCTTAATGAAGAACCAGCGCCACCGCCCAAAGCAAAGGCTCCTGGTGCGGCAGTTAACGTAAGTGGTGTGACTAAAGGTGTCGCCGATACAAGTCGGGAAATGGACTCTGAATTGGAGCAAAAGGTAGATACAATTCTTCACCGTGGGCTTAGAGAATACCGCGAGGGTAATAATTATCGCGCCATTGAAGAGTTTAACCTTGCCCTGATTTTAAATCCTCGCAGTGGACGTGCTGCTTTTTATTTGGAAAAAGCAAAGCAGAAATTAGATGAAGATGTTAAAGCGAACTTCCTTCGCGCAAAAGTGGCCCAAGATGCTTTGAAGTACGAGTCAGCACAAGTTTCGTTTTGTGCTATTTTGAGACTTCTAGAAAAATATCCAGAAGATGAGCGCTACGTTAAGGCAAAGAAAGAAATCGAAGATTTACTAGTTAAGATGGGAAAAAATAAAAATGAGGCAGAATGCCTCTAATTAAATGGTTTGATTGAATGAAGTTAACAGTTTTTAAAGACAGCCAAGAGTTACAAAGTGTCGATCTCAAAAAAGAGGTGGGCGCTAGTGATGCTAAGATGTCCTTCTTAATGGGAAGGAGTTCACAATGCCATGTTGTCTTGGATAGCCCTTTAGTTTCGAGGGAGCTGGCTGAATTAACTCACAATCAAAATATTTGGACGATCAAGCGAAGTTCAGAGTTCAATCCATTGATAATCAATGGCGGTTCAGTTACGGAAAAAGTATTGGCAACAGGCGATATGATAACCTGTGGACCATTTGTTGTTAGCGTTGAGGTCGACATGCAAATGTTGGCAGAGAAACCTAAGGTAACCACTCCAAATTCCGTTTTGCCTGATGAGGAAGAGACGGGAATTGGTGCAACAGAAACTTTGGCATTAGATGAAGATGAGGCAACACAAGCTCTTGAGGCTCCTTTAGATGAGTTAAGTGAAGATGATGGGCTGGAAGAGTCTGATGAGGACGCTCTATCTGATGATTTAGACGCAGGTTTTGGCGATGATGGCCTAATAGAGGAATCAGGTGACAGCCTTGATGAACCAGGTGAGTTCGAAGTTGAAGCGCAGGAGATGACTGAAGCTGAATTCGAAAGTGGTGATGAAGCTGCTTTTGATGAAGGTGAGTTTGGAGAAGAGAGCGCCCTTGATGTCTTAGATGATGATGACTACGAGGACAATGATAGTACTCGCGTCTTAAACGCTTTCGCATCCTATAGCCTAGAGCTATTTGGCGAGTATGCACCTTATGATCGTTATAAAATTGATAAAGGTGAAATTCGAATTGGTCGAGACCCGTCAAAATGCGATATCGTTTTGCCTGACCCTGAAGTTTCAGGTGTTCACGCTATCGTCCGAAAGCTAGGTTCGGACCTTCATATTGAAGATCTCCAGTCTGGTAACGGAACCCTTTTGAACGGCGAGCGTGTTAATAAGGCTGAGATACATAACGGTGACGAGTTCCTCATTGGTTCAACTACCTTTACCGTGAAAATCACCTCTGATTTACTCAAACAAGAAGAAGGTCGACTGATGCCAGTCGATCTCAATCAAGAAATTGAAGTAGAAGAAATCGTTGAAATAGATCCAGACAGTGATGAGGCCAACTCGATTGAAGGTGACTCTTTTGGTGAGAGCTCTGGACCGACGTCAAACTCACTTTTTACTAAAGATGCACTCAAAGATCCGGTTAAACGCAAAAAGCTTCTTTATATAGCAGTCGGTCTATTGGCCATGTGGGTTTTACTTGATGAAGAACAACCCGAAGCACCAAAACCTAAAGCAGAGACAGCTGAAGTAAAAACCACTCCTTCAGCAGCTGAAGTGAATGCGCAAAAACAAGCCAATGATGCTTTTTCTAAGCTCTCAGTTGAAGAAAAGAAATTTATTGAAAATAATTATATCTTGGCCAAAGCCTTGTTTGATCAAGGTAAATATAACGAAGCTCTCTTAGAGCTTGAGAAAATTTTCTCACTCGTTCCTGATTATAAAAATGCACGTCAAATTGAAGAGTTGGCCAAACAGGGATTAGCAAAGCTCGAAGAGCTGGCGAGAAAAGAGCAGCAAGAAAAAGAGCGCAAAGAGCGCATGGCCAAAGTGAACGATCTTACTGCAAAAGCAAAAGAGGCTACCAAGGAGCGCAATAAAATTGTAGCTGAAGCCTTATTTGGAGAAATTTTAAGACTTGATCCTGAAAACTATGATGTTCCACAAATGCGTTTGGAACTTGAGGCTTGGCAAAAAGAACAAGATAGAATCAAGTTGGAAAAAGCCACTGCCGAAGCAGAACGAAAGCGTATGGTGGATGCATTGGCAGCTTCAAAAAGTGCGTTCCTTGCTGATGACTGGTATCGCGCTATCGGAGAACTTGAAAAATTCTTAGAAATTAAGACGATGGATGAGGACTTAGTAAAAGAAGCCACAGATATGCTTAAAAAGTCTAAGGGTGAGCTTGAAAAACAAGTGAGCCCACTACTAGGTAAGGCCAGATCTTTAAAAGAGGGTCAGGATTTAAAGGGTGCATACGAACAATATAAACAGATATTAAAGTTTAATCCAACTCAACTCGAAGCACTTAACGAGATGGATGCCATTCGTGAAGAGCTTTTTAGAAGATCACAACGAGTTTACCGCGAAGCTATTATTGCAGAGTCTCTAAGCCTATTTGATAGCGCAAAAGAAAAATTTCAAGAAGTACAACAAATTTCACCAACGGATAGTGAATACTATCAAAAAGCTACAGATAAGCTTAAAAACTATATTTATTAGGAAGCATTATGGAGCTTAAAAGCTATGCTGCAAAATCTCATCAAGGTCCTTATCTTCAAATCAACGAAGATGGGATTGATGTCGATCTCATGCAAAAACTTTATATGGTTTTTGACGGTTTTGGCGGAACCAATGTTGGCGATAAAACAGTTGAGAAGCTCAAAGAGAATATTAAAAAGTTCTACGGTAAAATTGGTGGAGACCCTGATGCAACTTTGCCATTCTTTTATAGCCCCAAATACTTACTGGAAGGTAATGCACTACTAAACTCGATGCACTTTGCTCACTCTTTATTAAAGAAAGAAAATCAAGATAAGCCTATGCATGAGCGCGGCGGGGCTTCGGCCATGATGGTAGCTCAAGGCGATAACTTGATTACCTTGGCCGCTACAGGAAATATTTCAGCCTGGTATTATCGACGTGGGAAGCTTCAGCCACTTATGGCGCCAGACTCTATGGAGACCCTTGCCAGCGATTCCCATGAGAAGTCTTATTACACTACTCCACTATCTGCCTTTGGACTTTTCGATGAACTTCACTTGCGAGTCGTTGAGTATCGACCTTGCGAGGGAGACAAATTAATCGTTATGACTGATGGCGCCTATGCCAGACTAGCCCCAGATGAACTCAAGTATATCATTGAGGGAAAAAGCGGTTCTGACCTTGACCGAATTCAAGAAGTCTTTCACATGGTCAATTCGCGTGGAAATCTAGACAACCAGACTTGTCTGTTACTTAATTTCTGATTGTGGATTCCATTAGTCGGTCTTGAATAGTTTGGTTGCCTGAGTGTCTTCCTAGTGCGAAAATGTCGTGCGGGAGTTTAAATGGCAGATAAAATTTTAGTAGCAGACGACAGTCTCACCATTCAAAAAGTAGTTGCAATCACCTTGGCAAATGAGCCATGGGTACTTGTAGAGGCGACTGACGAATCTGAGTTATTCGGCAAGCTTCGCGGTGGCAACTATAAGTTAGTACTCTTTGACTTCAATCTCTCTGAGTCTAAGAGTGGTTATGAGCTAGCTACTGAGATTAAAAAAATTGCCCCTACGGTTAGATCAATGGCCATGCTTGGTACCTTTGACTCGGTAGAAGAGTCTGCGCTGGTTAGCTCTGGTGTTGATGGAAAAATTGTTAAGCCATTTGATTCTCAAAAATTTATTGCTAAATGTCGTGAGCTTATTGATTCGGGAGAAGGTTCGCTAAGTCTTGAAGAAGAAAAAAGTTTAGACTTCTCTGATGACACGACTAATGTTGATGATTCAGAGGGATGGGTAATGGATTCCCCGCAACCCAATGCTAATGAGTCTGACTTTGATGAAGATTCCGGTGACAATGATACTTGGGATGAAGAGACCTCTCCTGGTTTATCGATCGAAGAAAATGCACTATCAAGCGAACTCGAAGGCTGGGGGGTCAGCGTTCCCGATCCAATTGGCGCTGCTGCAGCAACAGCTCAAGAGATTCCTCCGGTTATTGGTGGCGAGTCCGAAAAAGAGACTGACCTTAAGTGGGAAGATGAAGAACCGATTCAAGAAGATGAAATTCAATTTCAAGTCGAAACATCGAGCACGACCAAAGATCCTGAGGACACTGTTTATCCAGAAACAGATGACTTAGATTATCCTGACCTTGAGTTTGGCCTAGAAAAACCAAAGTCAAACATGATTTCTCTGAGCCAGTTAAGCGTAGAGGAAGACTCAGATCTGCCTTTAACTCTTGAGCGCGAGCCAGAGCCAATTAGAGATGATTTGGCTAAAGAAATTGAATCTGAACTTTCGCCCGATGACTTTTGGGCCGCAGATGAAGAAGAGGACGAGTCAACGCCGACGATCGAATTATCTCAAGATCTTGATGATGATCTCGATGATTCACGCGAGAGTTTTGTTGTAGGTGTCGGTGATCCATCAGCTCCCGTCGAACCAATTAAACCGAGTCAAAAATCCAATATACAGATCGAAACAAGCCGGACTTCATTTAACGAAGATGAAATTGTCGAAAAAATTAAAGCTTCACTTGCCCCCATGTTGGAAGAAATTGTTCGAAAATATATGGATGAAAAGATCGAAAAAGTTGCGTGGGAGATTATTCCTGACGTTGCCGAAAACTTGATTCGAAAAGAGATTAAGGAATTATCTCAAGCTTCAAGAAATTCGTAAGCTACCTGTCAGTACACGGTGTCGGCCTGAATCATTATTCAAAAGGGCCGCACCATCATGGTCGATACCAACAAAAACTCCCGTTAAAACACTTTGATCATCAGCAATGCTAACGGCTTTGTTCAAATGAATACATCTCGCATTCCACTGACTTGCGCTGAAATCATTATGCTTTAAAAGATGAGCGTAGATCTGTTCGGCCAAAAGTTTCTTATCACTAACTTTATAGTCCAGATCACCCACTGGATAAGGTGCATCTTGGAGCTGTAAAGCTTCATCAGGCGTGAGCGAAAGATTAATACCTATGCCGACTAAAATATTTTGTTGATCAAGTGTTTGGCATAAAATACCGCCAACTTTTTCACCTCGAGTGTTTAAGAGATCATTAGGCCATTTAAGTCGCAGATCAATCCCTAGTGTCTGAAAGAATTCGCAGGTTGAGGTGGCAATTGCTAAGGGTGAAAGAGTAATTTGAGACTGTGCCGGGATGGAGCAACTCATGCTAAGTCCAGCCTTGGCACTGAGCCATTGATTATTTCTTCTTCCTACGCCGTTATGCTGAATTTGACATGAAACAAGCAGCTCTGTTTGCTGTGCGTTGCGATTGCTCCAGTATTGTTTGAAGCTGCTTTGAGTCGACTCACATTCTTTAAGAAAATAATGGTGCATGCATAGCTCGTTGATAAAACCTTAGCCACAGGCTAACTTATGGACAACTTTCCCTCTGATGACAGGAGTTGTCCATGTCCTTAATTGAACGCACGCAGCCGCGCGAAGTCCGCTTTACAAAAAATATAAACCCCTATGCCAAGGGCAGTGTGATGGCCGAGTTTGGCAACACGAAGGTTCATATCACAGCAAGCGTCGATGAAAGTGTCCCGCCATTTTTGCGTGGTAAAGGTCAGGGTTGGGTGACGGCCGAATATAATATGCTTCCATCTTCTACTCATACTCGCTCAAACCGTGAGCGTGGAAAAATCGGTGGTCGTACGATGGAGATTCAACGTCTCATCGGACGCTCTCTTCGTTCGGTTATCGACCTTGAAAAACTTGGTGAGCGTTCGATTACAATTGATTGTGATGTCCTTGTCGCCGACGGAGGAACCAGAACAACTTCAATTTCAGGAGCATTCGTGGCGCTTAGTATGGCCGTTCAAAGTCTGATCAATGAGGGCAAAATCACGGAAAATCCAATTAAAGAACAGTTGGGCGCCCTTAGTGTTGGGATTAAGCTTGATGGAAAAATAATTGCAGACCTTAATTACGAAGAAGATTCTACCTGCGGTACAGATATGAATATTGTTATGACGAGCTCTGGTCGTTTTGTTGAAGTTCAGGGAACGGCAGAAGCTGAGCCATTTTCAAAAGAGCAAATGCTCGCTTTATTAGATTGCGCTGAGGAAGCTTTGAAAGTTGTCTTTACGGCACAAAATAAGGTTCTCAATGCGTAAGCCGTTTTCATTTATTCTCGCTTCTGGAAATGCACACAAGGCAGAGGAGTTTGCTGAACTTCTCTCGCCTGAAGTTGTGAAAGTTGAGGCCGCGAGCGAGAAATTAGAAGTTGTTGAAGATGGCGAAAGCTTTCAGGCCAATGCGCTTTTAAAAGCACAGGCTTATTATCAAAAGTTTAAAGTGCCTGTAATGGCAGATGATTCAGGCTTAGTTGTTGAGGCTTTGCCGGGTGAGCTCGGTATTCATAGCGCACGTTTTGGTGGCGAGGGTTTAAGCGATTCTGATCGCGTTAATTTACTCCTCGAAAAACTTAAGGATATCGATGAGCGCTCAGCTTATTTTGTTTGCCAGTTGTGCTGCTATTTTTCACCTAAAGAGATTTATTTTTTTGAAGGGCGACTCAGTGGTGAAATAGGACACGCCCCAAAAGGTGAGCACGGCTTTGGTTACGACCCAGTCTTTATCCCTACAAAAGGCGATACAGGTGTAAGCTTTGCCTCTGATCCAAACTTTAAGGCTAAGTTTTCTCACCGTGCTGTTGCGTGTCAGCATGCCCAAAGCTTTTTTACG
>TARA_R110000868_G_scaffold104578_11_pt1 | contig 21210 bp, 24 predicted proteins | sample TARA_R110000868 | Tara Oceans TARA_R110000868 (sample SAMEA4397489) | marine metagenome | biome: Polar Biome; feature: [SRF] surface water layer (ENVO:00010504); material: water (ENVO:00002006), including particulate matter (ENVO:01000060) such as... | depth 5 m | reverse complement strand
ACCCCTCCACCGCTTCGCGGTCCCCCTCCCCATCGCTACGCGACAGGGAGGAGACGTCAGGTTCCGATCAACGCCAGCCACTCGTCCTCGGTCAGGACGGTGACACCGTGCTTCACGGCGTCGGCCATCTTTGATCCCGCGCCCGGACCGGCGACCAGATAGTCGGTCTTCTTCGACACCGAGCCCGAGACCCTGGCCCCGAGGCTTTCCGCCCGGGCCTTGGCCTCGTCGCGGGTGAACCGTTCCAGCGCCCCGGTGAAGACCACGGTCTTGCCGGCGACGGGGGTGTCCGACTTTGGCTTCTCCGCGTCCTCGATCCGGTCCAGCTCGGTCACCAGGGCGTCGACCATGGCGCGGTTGTGGGTCTCGCGGAAGAACAGGGCCAGGGCCCGGGCGGCGACGGGGCCGACACCGGAAAGGCCGGCGATCAGACCGAGCGCCGGGGAGGGGCCTTCGTTCCGCGCAATGCTCGCCAGTCGGGCCAGTCCGGTCCAGTCGTCAGCCAGGGCCGCCAGGGCGCGCCGGGCCGGGCTGGTCAGGCCGGGGAAGGCGTGGCTGATCTTCATGTCTATCGGGGCGTCGGGCCAGGGATCGGTGGCCCGCGGCGGAGCCTCGGCCAGAACGGTCAGCACCCGCGCCGAGACACCGGGCGTGTCGGCCAGGGCCACCCAGTCGTCGCCGGGCAGGCCGGTCGAGGCGGCGACGCAGGCGGTCTCGAAGGCGGTCCAGCTCCCGAACGCCCGGGCCAGTACCAGCGAGGTCTGTTCGCCGATGTCGCGTATCCCCAGACCATAGATGAACCGGTCAAGGCTGATGGTCCGACGCGCGGTGATTCCGGCCACCAGATTGGCGACACTGGTCTCGCCATAGCCGTCCTCGGTGCGCAGGATGTCCAGCTTCTCTGCGTCGCGGGCAAGGCGGAAGATGTCGGCCGGCTCCCGGATCCAACCGCGTTCAACGAAGCTGATGATCTGCTTTTCACCCAAACCTTCAATGTCGAAGGCGCGGCGACTGACAAAATGCTTCAGGTGTTCGATGCGCTGGAACGGGCAGGCCAGTTCCCCGGTGCAGCGCCGCACCACGCTCTCCTCGCCGGAGGCATTGGTCTCCTTGACCAGCGCCGTCTTCAGCGGACAGACACAGGTCAGTGGAAACACATAGGCGGGTCCCCGGTCCGGGCGGTCGGCATCGACGACGCCGACGATCTGGGGGATCACGTCCCCGGCGCGTTGCAGGGTCACGGTGTCGCCGATGCGCACATCCTTGCGGGCGATCTCGTCGGCATTGTGCAGGGTGGCGTTGCGCACGACCACGCCGCCGACGGTGACCGGATGCAAGCGGGCCACCGGGGTGTGGGAGCCGGTGCGGCCGACCTGGATGTCGATACCTTCCAGCACCGTGGTCGCCTGCTCGGCCGGGAATTTGTGGGCGATGGCCCAGCGCGGGCTGCGGGCGACGAAGCCGAGCCGCGCCTGCCAGTCCAGCCGGTCGACCTTGTAGACCACGCCGTCGATGTCATAGCCCAGCCGCGCCCGGTCACGTTCCAGCCCGCGATAGACGTCCATCAGGCCGGCCACGTCCTCGACCTGACGCGAGCGATCGTTGACGACGAAGCCCCAGGCTGCCAGCCGTGTCATCGCCTCGTGCTGGGTCTCGGCGAACGGGGCCGAGGTCTCGCCCCAGGCATAGGCAAAGAAGCGCAACGGCCGCTGCGCCGTGATCGCCGGGTCCTTCTGGCGCAGCGAACCGGCGGCGAAATTGCGCGGATTGGCATAGGTGCGGCGACCGGCGGCCTCGGCCTCGGCATTGAAGGCGGCAAAGGCGTCGCCGGGGGCATAGACCTCGCCCCGGACCTCGACGACATCCGGCCAGCCCGTGCCCTTCAGGCGCTGAGGGATGTCCTTCAGGGTGCGCAGGTTGGCGGTCACGTCCTCGCCGGTCCGGCCGTCGCCTCGGGTGGCCCCGACCACCAGCACCCCGTGTTCATAGCGCAGGCTGGCCGACAGACCGTCGATCTTGGGCTCGGCGACGAAGGCCACCGGCTCGGCAGCGGGCAGTTTCAGGAAGCGGCGGATGCGGGCGACGAAATCGGTGACCTCGCCCTCGTCGAAGGCATTGTCCAGCGACAGCATGGGCACGCCGTGGCGCACCTCGGCGAACTGGGTCGAGACCGGGGCCCCGACCGTCTGCGACGGCGTGCCGGTTCCGCTCAGGGACGGGAACCAGGCCTCGATCGCCAGGGCCCGGCGCTTCAGGGCGTCATAGTCGGCGTCGCTGATCTGCGGCGCGTCCTCGGTGAAATACAGGGCGTCGTGGCCGGCGATCTCGGTCGCCAGCCGGTCCAGTTCAGCGCGGGCCTGATCTTCGGTCAGCTGGTCGACGGGGGGCAGGGCCATGGGAATCGCGCGGGGTCCGGAAAGGGGTCGTTCTAGCACCCTGACGCCGCGGCGCGAGACTGCGGACACACCGACGGCCGCGATTACCGTCATGACAGGAAGTTAATCTGACGCGGAGCCCCGGGCTCGCTAGCGTGCCGGCCGATCCTCAGGAGCCGCCATGCGTCTGTCCCGCCTTTCCCGCCCCCTGCTGCCGCTCGCCGTGGCCCTGTCGCTGTCCGGCTGTTCGCTTCTGGGCGGGACCGGGGAGGGCGCGGCGGCTCCGGTGGCCGCACCCGGCCTTGGCGACGCCCAACTGCTGGAGGACGTCCGCATCCTCTCCGCCGACGACATGGAGGGGCGCGATACTGGCGCGCCGGGCGGCGAGCGGGCCCGGGCCTATATCGTCGCGCGTCTGGACGCGCTGGGCGTGGCCGCGCCGGGCATGGGGCGGCTGCAGCCGTTCGAGGCCCGGGGCCGCACCCGCGAGGCGGTCAAGGTCTTCAACGGCACCAATATCATCGGCCTGGTTCCCGGCACCCGGGTCGGCGGCCGTTATATCGTGGTCACCGCCCATTACGACCACGTCGGGGTCAACGACGGTCAGGTCTTCAACGGGGCCGATGACAATGCCTCGGGCGTCGCCACCATGCTGGCCCTGGCGGCCGAGCTGAAGCGCCGCCCCCCGGAACACAGCGTGCTGTTCGTGGCTCTCGACGGCGAGGAACGCGGCCTGCTGGGCGCGACCCATTTCGTCGAGGTGCCGCCGGTGCCGCTGGAGTCGATCAGTCTGAACCTGAATTTCGACATGACCGCCCGGGCCGAGACCGACGGCAAGCTGTGGGTCACGGGGACGTATCAGAATCCGACCCTGCGGCCGATTCTCGAGCCAATTCCCGCCGACGGCGCAGTGGCTTTGGCCTTCGGCAAGGACACGCCGCAGGACACCGGCGAGGACAACTGGGTCGAGGCCTCGGACCATGCGGCCTTCCACCGCGCCCGCGTCCCGTTCCTGTATCTGGGTGTCAACTACCACCCCGACTATCACCGCCCCAGCGATGACTTCGAGCGCATTACACCGTCGGTCTTCGTCAGTGCGACGGCCTTGTCGATCGCCGCCTTCCGCGCCCTGGATCGCGGCCTGGATCAGTAGTTGTCCTGTTGCACACGTGAAGATTCCGGTTCATCGGAAAGGCCGCGTTGCGGGGATGTGTTGATGATGGTGACCAAGGGTCTGGACCTGCGCACGGTCCAGTTGATCCGCAAGGCAGCACTGCTGGCCGGGATCATCGGCCTGCTGGGGCTGGCGGCCGTAACCGGCACCCTCGGCGGGGAGACCCCGCTGCATGAGGGGCTGGAGGCGTTCGGCCTGCTGCTGATCGCGATCTGTATCGTCGGCCGGGCCTGGTGCTCCCTCTATATCGGCGGGCGCAAAAAGGCCGAGATCGTCGATCGCGGCCCCTATTCTATCAGCCGCAACCCACTTTATGTGTTCAGCTTCATCGGGGCCTTCGGCATGGGGGCCCAGTCCGGCAGCGTCACCATGGCCGTGTTGTTCCTGGCGGTCACCGTCGGGGTCTTCTATCTGACGGTGAAGCGCGAGGAGGCGTGGCTGGCCGGTGAGTTCGGCGCGGTTTACGAGGCCTATATGAAGCGTACCCCGCGCTTCTGGCCCAATTTCTCGCGTTGGGAGGACCAGGATACGCTGGAGGTCCGACCGACCTTTTTTCTGACCACCCTGCGCGATGGCATGGTCATGCTGCTGGCCGTGCCCCTGTTTGAATGGATTGAGACCAGCCAGCACGCCGGCTGGCTGGCGACCCTGATCCATCTGCCCTGAGCCCCGGCATGCGTGGGATCCGGTCCTTCACGGTCATCTGGGTACTGCTGCTGACGGCGGTCGCGGCCTGCGACGGGTCGATCGAGAGATCGGGCAAGCCGGCGACCGGTCCGGCCTTCAGCCACAACATCAGCGCTGACCAGTCCGGCTACTACCGGCCCCTGACACCGGTCCGCAGCGGCGACTGGACCCTGAGCCATCTGTTTATGGGACAGGCCGCCGACTTCACCGCCTGGGAACAGGCCGAGCGGACGGCCGGACTCGCGCCGGTCATGCTGGAGTTCGAGACGGCGACCGGTGCCCGGACCCGGGTCTTGCCGTCGCGCTATACGGTCACCGGCACCCTGGTGCGATTTGCGGGGCGGACGGCGGACCTGGGCGAGGTCGCCTTTGAGGGCCGTCTGGACGCCGACGCCCTGGCCACGGCCCGCCGCAATCTTGGCGATGAGGGCGCGGTCGTGTCCGGCACCCTGAAGGTCGGTGGCCGGTCGATCAGCGGAGTCCGGCTCCGCTGGTGGGCGGGGGACTGAGTCCCCCGCCGTCTTCAGATCAGCTGACCGTCGCCTTGACGATCTTGCCCGGCGCGCGGGGCGGCTCACCCTTGGGCAGGGCGTCGACATGATCCATGCCGTCGGTGACCTCGCCCCAGACGGTGTACTGGCCGTCGAGGAAGGAGGCGTCGTCCAGGCAGATGAAGAACTGGCTGTTGGCGCTGTTCGGATCCGAGGTGCGGGCCATCGAGCAGACGCCGCGGGCATGCTTCTCTTTCGAGAACTCGGCCTTCAGGTTCGGCTTGCTCGACCCCGAGGTGCCGGTGCCGGTCGGATCGCCGCCCTGTGCCATGAAGCCCGGGATCACGCGGTGGAAGACCACGCCATCATAGAAGCCTTCCTGGGCCAGTTCGGAAATGCGCGCGACATGGCCGGGGGCCAGGTCGGGGCGCAGCTTGATGACCACGTCACCGGTGTCGAGAGTCAGGGTCAGGGTTTGATCGGCCATCGGCACGCTCCATTTGATTATGCGCGGGACATAGCCCGCAACGGTCGTGGGGGCTATGTGGGAACGATGAGTGAAGACGAAAAGCCCGCCGACAAGCCGCCCGAGCGCCGCCGCATGGTCAAATTGCCCACGGGCGGGACCGCAGCCGGTCGCAGCATGGGCGCAAAAATGAAGACGGCCGACGACAAGTCGATGTCGAGTCAGCAGTGGATCAAGCGTCAGCTGTCGGACAAATGGTCGGTGCGGGCCCGGGCCGAAGGCTATCGCAGTCGCGCGGCCTTCAAGCTGATCGGGATCGACGACCGCTTCAAATTGATCCGCAAGGGCAGCCGGGTCATCGACCTGGGCGCGGCCCCCGGCGGCTGGGTCCAGGTGGCCCTGGCGCGCGGCGCGGCCAGCGTGGTCGGCGTCGACCTGCTGATGATCGAACCGATCCCCGGTGCCATCCTGCTGCAGGCCGACTTCACCCATCCGGGCGTGGATCAGGAGATGCTCGAATTGCTGGGCGGGGCTCCGGACCTGGTGCTGTCGGACATGGCCCACAACACCGTCGGCCATCGTCAGACCGATCACCTGAAGATTATCGCCCTGATCGAGATCGCCGCCGATTTCGCCATTCGTACCCTGAAGCCGGGCGGGCATTTCGTGACCAAGAATTTCCAGGGCGGCGACGGCGGCGGGGTTCTGGCCCGGCTGCGCGAGGAGTTCGAGACCGTCAAATACGTCAAGCCCGAAGCCAGCCGCAAGGACAGTGCCGAGGTCTTCCTGGTGGCGATGAACAAACGCTAGGGCCGCTTCGGGGCAACGTGCCGATTGCACGACTGAACCGGTCGGGTAATGTCCGTCCTCCCCAGGTTAAGGACCGTTTCCCATGCGTCTTCGTTCCATCTCGCTCGTTGCCCTTCTGACCGCGATTGCACCGGCCGCGCCGGTTCTGGCGCAGACCTCTGCCGCGCCCCGGGCCGCGACGTCGCCCTTGGCCACGGAGCTGCGCGCCGCGCCGGTCGCCGAGCTGGTGTCGGAGGTTAACATCCCCTGGAAACGATTCACGCTGGACAACGGCCTGACGGTGATCGTGCACGAGGACCGCAAGACCCCGGTGGTGGCGGTTTCGGTCTGGTACAATGTCGGTTCCAAGGACGAGCCGGCCGGCTCGACCGGCTTCGCCCACCTGTTCGAACACCTGATGTTCGGCGGGTCGGAGAATGCGACCGGCAGCTATCTGGGCCGGATGCGCAATCTGGGGCCGAGCAATCTGAACGGCACGACCTGGTTCGATCGCACCAACTATTTCCAGACCGTCCCGACCCCGGCCCTGGAACAGGCGCTGTTCCTGGAAAGCGATCGCATGGGCTATCTGCTCGGCGAGGTCGGCCAGGATGTGCTCGATCTGCAGCGGGGTGTGGTCCAGAACGAGAAGCGCCAGGGCGACAATGAGCCGTACGGCCTGTTCGAATATGCCCAGCTGGAGGCCCTGTTCCCGGAGGGTCACCCCTATCGCCACTCGACCATCGGTTCGATGGCCGATCTGGACGCCGCCAGCCTGGAGACGGTGCGCAACTGGTTCCGCGAGAACTATGGCCCGAACAATGCCATCGTCGTCCTGTCGGGCGACATCGACGAAGCGGCGGCCCGTCCGCTGATGGAGCGCTATTTCGGGGCCATTCCGCGGGGGCCGGTGAACACTCCGGCCGATGCCGATGTCCCGACCCTGGCCGCGCCGATCATCGAGACCATGTATGACCGGGTCGCCACCACCCGCCTGACCCGCAGCTGGGCCGTGCCCGGTCTGCTGAGCGACGATGCGGTGCCGCTGTCGGTCGCCGCCTCGGTGCTGGGCGGCCTGGCCTCTTCGCGCCTCGACAACCAGCTGGTGCGCGGCGAGCAGACCGCCGTTCAGGTGTCGTCGTATTTGTCGGACTTCCATCGCGTCGGCATTTTCGACATCTCGGTCAATGTGAAGCCGGGACAGGATGCCGCCGAGGTGGGCGCCCGACTGGACGCCATCGTCGCCGACTTCATCGCCAGCGGGCCAACCGAGGAGGAGGTCGCCCGCGTCGCCACCCAGTATGTGTCGCGTCGCATCCAGAGCCTGGAACAGGTCAACGGCAAGGCCAACGTCCTGGCCGAGGGCCAGCTGTATGCCGGCGATCCGGACCACTACAAGACGGAGCTCGCCGCCTACGCCGCGGTCACCCCGGCCCAGGTTACCGCCGCCATGCAGCGCTGGTTGACCCGTCCGGTGTTCAGCCTGACCATCGCTCCGGGCGAGCGGGAGGCCTATGAAGAGGCGGCACCCACGAGGGCCGAGCCGGTCCCGGCCGCCGAGATCCAGCGCGTCGCGCGTGACCCGATGCCGGCGATCGGCGAGGTCCAGGACCTGCAGTTCCCCGCCGTCGAACGCGCGACCCTGTCGAACGGCATGCAGGTGGTCTACGCCCACGTCGGCACGGTGCCGGCGTCCCGCGTGGCGGTGGAGTTCAACGCCGGCTATGCGGCTGACCGAGCCGATCGCCTGGGCGCGCACAGCCTGATGCTGGACCTGATGGACGAGGGCACGACGACCCGCGACGCCAACACACTGGCCGAGGAGCAGGAGCGCCTCGGTGCCTCGATCCAGGTCGGTGCCTCCATGGACCGGACCTCGGCCAGCCTGTCGGTCGTGACCGCCAACCTGGCCCCGTCGCTGACCCTGATGGCGGACGTGCTGCGGAACCCGGCCTTCGCGCCTTCGGAAATCGAGCGCCTTCGGGCCCAGCGCCTGGCGGCCCTGTCCAGCGAGGCGACCCAGCCGGGTGCGATCGCCGCCCGCGCCCTGCCGCCGCTGTTGTACGGCACGGACAGCCCCTATGGCCGGTCCTTCACCGGCACCGGCGACGCGGCCACAGTGACGGCCCTGACCCGCGCCGATCTGGTCCAGGAATACGACGCCTGGGTCCGTCCGGACAATGCGACGATCTTCGTCGTGTCCAACCTGCCCCTGTCGCAGGTGGCACCGCAGCTGGAAGCCGCCTTCGGCGACTGGCGGGCACCCGCCGCGCCCAAAGGCATCAAGGCGTTCAGCGACTCCGTACCGGCCCCGGCCAACCGGATCGTCCTGATCGACCGTCCGCAGTCGCCGCAGTCGCTGATCTATGGCGGCGCGGTTTTGCCGCTGTCAGGTACCGATGACCTGCTGACGCTGAACGCGGCCAATTCGATCCTGGGCTCGGACTTCCTGTCGCGGATCAACGCCGATCTGCGCGAGACCAAGGGCTGGTCCTACGGTGTGCGGGGCAATGTCACCGCGCTGGAGCACCGCGTGCCCTATATCGTCAACGCTCCCGTACAGGCCAACCGCACCGGTGAGTCGGTGGCGGCCCTGATCGCCCAGTACGACCGGTTCCTGGAGGTCGACGGGGTCTCGGCGCAGGAGCTGGAGCGGACCGTCAACGGCAACACCCGTTCGCTGGCCGGCGGTTACGAGACCTCGGCCCAGATCCTCGGCGCCCTGCGGTCCAATGCCCTGTACGGCCGTCCGGACGACTATCAGGAGACGATCGCCAGCCGCACCCGCGCGCTGACGGCCGCCCAGATGGACGAGGCCGCCCGCCAGGTCATCCATCCGGACCAGTTCGTCTGGGTCGTGGTCGGTGACGCGTCGGTCGTCCGCCCGCAGCTGGAGGCCCTGGGTCTGCCGCTGGAGGTGCGTTCGGCCCAGTAGGGGCGAATCCTGAGGGGGGATTGTTCAGTGCTGACCCAGGCCGGCCGGCGATGACGCCGGCCTGGTGTCGGCACGCCCGGACGTCTTCCCCTCGATCCGGGTCCAGACACGGTCGTGCAGGGTGAAGAACACGGTCTGGACCAGCGGCTCGATCGTGCCGATGGCCAGGGCGATGCGCCAGTCGCGGGTCAGGGCGAAGGCGACGCTGACGGCGACGACGAAATGCATCAGCCCATAGGTCACCGTCTTGGCCGCGACCTGTTTCAGCGACCCGGGCAGGGCGTGGCTGTGGCCCGGGTGGCCGTGGGCGCGCATCTGTTCCCGCGGGGCCATCACGTCCAGCCGGGCGGTGAAGGCTTCGGACGCCTCCTCCAGCCGTGACAGGCGTTGCCGTCGCTCGATCCGGTGCCAGACCCGGTCATGAATCGAATAGGCGAGGGTCTGGAACACCGGCTCCACCATTCCGACCGCCAGCGCCAGCCGCCAGTCACGGGTGATGGCGAAGGCCACCAGGATGGCGACCCCCAGATGCATCACACCATAGCTCGCGATCTTCAGTGCGAGTCGGCGGGCGGCGGTGATTAGTATGCGAACCATTCTCAACTGGATGTGGGGTCGCGGCCGCACAGCGCAAGCCTTTTGACCCTGACTTAACGATAGATCGCATGGGCCCTTGCGGTTCCGGGGGCATGACCGCTATACGCGGCCCGCAAAACGGAGACTCCTCATGGAGATACGCGAAGGGCTTACCTTCGACGATGTTTTGCTTGAACCCGGCCCGTCGGAGGTCATGCCTGCAGAGGCAGATGTCTCCACCCGCCTGACTCGCAACATCAGTCTGAACATCCCGCTGACCTCGTCGGCGATGGACACGGTGACCGAGAGCCGGCTGGCCATTGCCATGGCCCAGGCCGGGGGTCTGGGCGTGCTGCACCGGAACATGACGGTCGAGGAACAGGCCGAGCAGGTCCGCGTGGTCAAACGCTACGAGAGCGGCATGGTCATCAACCCGGTGACCATCACCCCGCAGACGACGCTGGGCGAGGTCCGCGAGATCGTGGCCCGCCGGAAGATTTCCGGCTTCCCCGTGGTCGATCCCGAGAGCGGCCGGCTGGTCGGCATCCTGACCCACCGGGATACCCGGTTTGATACCGATCCGAACCGCAAGGCCGTCGAGATGATGACGACCGGCGATCTGATCACCGTGCGCGAGGGCGCAGGCCGCGACGAGGCCCTGGCCCTGCTGCGGGATCGCAAGATCGAGCGGGTCATCGTCGTCGATGACGACTATCGCGCCACCGGCCTGATCACGATGAAGGACATCGAGAAGTCGCAGGCCTTTCCCCACGCCGCCAAGGACGATCAGGGCCGGCTGCTGGTCGGGGCCGCCTCGACCGTCGGCGACGCCGGCTATGAGCGGGCCATGGCCCTGGCCGAGGCCGGGGTCGACGTGGTGGTCATCGACACCGCTCACGGCCATTCGATCCAGGTCTCCCGCGTGGTCGAACGGATCAAGCGCGAATCCAACCGCATCCAGATCATCGCCGGCAATGTCGCCACCTATGACGCCGCCCGCGCCCTGATCGACGCCGGGGCCGACGCGGTGAAGGTCGGCATCGGTCCGGGCAGCATCTGCACCACCCGCATCGTCGCGGGTGTGGGTGTGCCGCAGCTGACCGCCATCATGGAGGCCGTCCGCGCCGCCCGGGACTCGGGGGCCCCCGTCATCGCCGACGGCGGCATCAAATATTCCGGCGATCTGGCCAAGGCCATCGCCGCCGGGGCCAGCGTGGCCATGATGGGCTCGATGTTCGCCGGCACCGACGAAAGTCCCGGCGAGACCTTCCTGTACCAGGGCCGGTCCTACAAATCCTACCGCGGCATGGGCTCGGTCGGGGCCATGGGGGCCGGCTCGGCCGACCGCTATTTCCAGAAGGACGTGGCCGACTCCCAGAAGCTGGTGCCCGAGGGCATCGAGGGCCAGACCCCGTACAAGGGGCCTATCGGACCGGTGCTGCACCAGATGGTCGGGGGGCTGCGTGCCGCCATGGGCTATGTCGGGGCGGGGACCATCGCCGACTTCCAGGCGCGAGCGAAATTCATCCGCATCACCGGGGCGGGCCTGCGTGAAAGCCACGTTCACGACGTGATGATCACCCGCGAAGCGCCGAACTACCGGCAGGGATAGGAGCACGACCATGCAGATGACGCCCGAGTTCATGACCCTGGCCGGGGTGCTGATCCTGGCCCTGGTGCAGATCCTGCTGGCCGCCACGGCGCGCACGGCCGAACTGGGCCTGAAATGGAACGCCGGAGCCCGTGACGGCGAGACTGCCCCTCCGGGCAAGCTGGCCGGGCGACTGCTCCGGGCCCAGGCCAATCTGTTCGAAACCCTGCCGATCTTCATCGCCGCCATCCTTATGGCGCAGATGACGGCCAGGGACGGGACCGGCCTGACCCTGATCGGCAGCCACCTCTACCTGTTCGGCCGTCTGCTCTATCTGCCGCTCTACGCCCTCGGCGTCGCCTACATCCGCAGCCTGGCCTGGGGCGTGTCCCTCGTCGGTCTGGTGATGGTCATCGCCGCCCTTTTTGTTTGAAAGCCTGATTTGACCCCCGCCGCACGCCTCACCGCCGCCGCCTCCGTTCTCGACAGCATTGCCCAGGGCCGTTCGCCGGCCGAGGTCGTGCTCAAGGCCTGGGGCCAGGCCAACCGTTATGCCGGGTCGGGCGACCGCCGGGCCGTGGCCGAGCGGGTCTATGACGTGTTGCGCAGTCGGGCGCGGCTGGTCTGGACCATGGGCGGACGCGAGGACGGCCGGGCGCTGGTGATCGGGGCCCTGTCGGTGCTCGATGGCCTGACCCTGGAGGAGATCGAGGCCCTGCACAGCGGTGACGGCTACGGCCCGCGCCCGCTGTCGAAACAGGAACGCGCGCGTCTGGCGGCAGCGCCCGGCGACATGCCCGAGGGTGTCGCCGCCGGGGTGCCGGAGTTCGTGGTCGAGGAATTCAAGACCACCTATGGCGACCGCTGGTTCGAAGAGGCCCACGCCCTGATGGAGCGGGCCCCCGTCGATCTGCGGGTCAACGGGGCCAGGACCACGGTCGAAGCGGTAATGACCGAGCTGCGCGACGCCGGCCTGCAGCCGACCCGCACGCCCTGGTCGGCCTGGGGCCTGCGCCTGACGGCGGACCCGGCCCCCAATATTCCGGCGCTGGAGGTGTTCCAGTCCGGTCGCGTCGAGATCCAGGACGAGGGCTCGCAGCTGGTGTGCTGGCTGGCCGGGGCCTCGGCCGGCAGGACGGTGGTCGACTATTGTGCCGGCGGCGGCGGCAAGACGGTCGGCCTGGCCCAGGCCATGGCCGGACAGGGGACCCTGATCGGCTGCGATGTGGTGCAGAAGCGGCTCGACAATATCCGACCGCGTCTGGCCCGCGCCGGGGTCGAGGCCGACCTGCGTCTGCTCGGCCAGAACGGCGGCGGGGTCGAGGATTTGAACGGCAAGGCCGATCTGGTCTTCGTCGACGCCCCCTGCAGCGGCACCGGGGCCTGGCGGCGCCGGCCCGAGGACGCCTGGCGGATGAAGGTCGAGGAGGTCGAGCGCATGAACGGCCTGCAGACCCGCATCCTGGCCCAGGCCGCCCGGCTGGTACGGCCCGGCGGCCGTCTGGCCTATGTCACCTGTTCGATGCTGCGCGGCGAGAACGAGGCCACGATGGACGGGTTCGAGGAGGATTTCCCCGGCTTCCGTCCGGTGCCGATCGCCCGTCTGCTCGATGCGCCCGGCCTGACCCCGGCGGCCCGCACCCGCCTGGCTGAACTGGCCGACGGCGGCACCCGCCTGCGCCTGTCGCCGGCCTCGACCGGCACCGACGGCTTCTTCTTCGCCCTGTTCGAGCGGTCGGCTTGAGCCGGCCGATCCAGCCCCACGTGCCTTTCCAGACGGAGCCCGCATGACCCCGCAAGACCACCAGAAGGTTCTGATCGTCGACTTTGGCAGCCAGGTGACCCAGCTCATCGCCCGGCGCCTGCGCGAGGCCAACGTCTATTGCGAGATCCATCCCTACGCCAAGGCGGAGGCGGCGCTTGCGGCCATGCAACCGGCGGCGATCATCCTCTCAGGCGGACCCGAGAGCGTCCACGAAGAGGGCAGCCCCCGCGCGCCCCAGGGCGTGTTCGAGGCCGGGGTCCCGGTGCTGGGCATCTGCTACGGCGAGATGACCATGTGCGAACAGCTGGGCGGCAAGGTCGAGGGCGGCCATCACCGCGAGTTCGGCCGGGCCGAGATCACCGTGCAGACCGGGTCGCCCCTGCTGGCCGGTCTGGCCCCCGTCGGCGCGGAGGAGACCGTCTGGATGAGCCACGGCGACAAGATCGTCGCCATTCCCGAGGGCTTCCATGCCGTCGCCACCTCGACCGGTTCGCCCTTTGCGATCATCGCCGACGAGGCCCGCCGCTTCTACGGCGTCCAGTTCCACCCCGAGGTGATGCACACGCCGCGCGGCGCAGCGATGCTGAAGAATTTCACCCATGGCATCGCCGGCCTGACCGGCGACTGGACCATGGCCGCCTATCGCGACGAGAAGATCGCCCAGATCCGCGAACAGGTCGGGGATGCCAAAGTCGTCTGCGGCCTGTCCGGCGGAGTCGATTCCTCGGTGGCGGCGGTGTTGATCCACGAGGCCATCGGCGACCAGCTGACCTGTGTGTTCGTGGATACGGGACTGCTGCGCAAGGACGAGGCGACCCAGGTCACCACCCTGTTCCGGGAACACTACAATATCCCGCTGGTCCACGTTGACGCGTCGAAGGAATTCCTTGGCGAACTGGCCGGCGTCTCGGACCCCGAGACCAAGCGCAAGATCATCGGCCGGGTCTTTATCGAGATCTTCGACCGCGAGGCCGGCAAGATCGACGGAGCCGAATTCCTCGCCCAGGGTACCCTCTATCCCGACGTGATCGAGAGCGTGTCGTCGTCCAGCGGCAAGGCCCATGTCATCAAGAGCCACCACAATGTCGGCGGCCTGCCCGACTTCATGAAGCTGAAGCTGGTCGAGCCGCTGCGTGAACTGTTCAAGGACGAAGTCCGCGCCCTGGGCCGCGAACTGGGCCTGACCGATGCCTTCGTCGGCCGCCATCCGTTTCCGGGACCCGGCCTGGCCATCCGCATTCCCGGCGAGATCACGCCCGACGCCGTCGCCACCCTGCAGCAGGCCGACGCCATCTATCTGGACGAAATTCGCAAGGCCGGCCTGTACGACAGCATCTGGCAGGCCTTCGCCGTGCTGCTGCCGGTCAAGACCGTCGGCGTCATGGGCGACGCCCGCACCTATGAGAAGGTGCTGGCCCTGCGCGCTGTCAGTTCGACCGACGGCATGACCGCCGACTTCTACGAATTCCCCTGGGCCGTACTGGGCAAATGCGCGACGCGGATCGTCAACGAGGTGCGCGGCGTCAATCGCGTCGTCTATGACGTGACCAGCAAGCCGCCCGGCACCATCGAGTGGGAATAGGGGGGAGGGGGCCACGCGGCCCCGCGCCTTCGCCGCCCCTTCAGGACATGGCCATGACCGACCCGATCGACAGTGAGTCCCCGCCCGCCGCCGGCCCCCCAGACGCCGTCCCGGGCGAAACCCCGGTTCAGCGGGCGCTGCGCATGAAGCAGGCGGTGATCGACGCCCGGCCCAAGGCTCCGCGCGGTGGCCGTTTCCAGCGCGAGCAGTCGGCCAGCATCGCCTCCGGCAAGTCCAAGCCCTGGATGCAGCGGTAGGGGCGGATCCCGGTCCCGGACCGCGCCGTTCTGCACGATGCGAGCCTTGACCTGCATCAACGCCCGGAGCTGATCCTGCGTGCATGAAGGATCAGCAGAGGAGGCTGGGTGATGTCGGACGTGCTGGTGACCTGTTTCTCGCGAACCGGTTCGACCGAGCTGGCCGCCCGCGCCCTGGCGGAGAGCCTGGGGGCCGATCTCGACCTCATCCAGTCGCCGGACTCCTATACGGGCCCGGGCGGGCTTGTCCGCGGTCTCTGGCAGACCCTGACCCGCCGCGGACCTCCGGTGGAAACGGCCCGTGATCCGGCCGACTATGCACTCGTCCTCGTCGGCACCCCTGTCTGGGCCGGACAGCCGACGCCGCCTGTGCGCAGCTATCTGGCGCGATACGGTCGCAGGATCAGGGCCCTGGCCCCCTTCTGCGTGTCGGCGAGCGGGCAGGCCTATCCCGGCGTGTTCCAGGCGATGGAACGCCTGGCCGGTCTTCCCCCGCGCGCGACATTGAGCCTGGCAGAAAACGACGTCCGCAGTGGCGCGTCCGCGGACCGGATTCGCCAGTTCGCCATCAGCCTGCGGCGCGGCCGTGACGGAGTCGCGTGACGGTCGGTAGTCGATCCACCGGCCCGTGGCCTGCCCGGCGACCGGCGCGGCCGCTTGAACTGCGGGTGCCCGCGATGGCATGACCACGGGCATGACCCCGACCCTCTACGGTATCCCCAACTGCGACACGATGAAGAAGGCCCGTGTCTGGCTGGACCAGCATGACATCGCCTACGTCTTTCATGACTACAAAAAGGTTGGCGTCGACCGCGCGTCGCTGACGCTCTGGGTGGCCGAGCACGGCTGGCAGACAGTGTTGAACCGTGCCGGAACGACGTTTCGCAAGCTGCCCGAGGCGGAGCGCGCCGATCTGGACGACGCCCGGGCGATCGCCCTGATGCTGGCCCAACCGGCGATGATCAAACGGCCGGTCCTGGACCTCGGCGACAGGCGTATCGTCGGCTTCAAGCCCGAAATCTACGCGGCCGCGTTCGCCTGACCCTCAGCCGGCCCGGCGCAGCCAGGCGATCACCGCCGCCCGGTCGGCCGCGGTGCCGCCCTGATAGGGCATGGTGGTGCCGGGCATGGCGGCCTCGGGGTCGGCGAGATAGCGATCCAGGGTCGCCGCGTTCCAGACTGTCCCGCGCCGGCCGGCCGCGCGCAGGGCGTCCGAATAGGGGAAGCCGCTGACCGCGCCCACGCGCCGCCCGAACACGCCCCTCAGGTTCGGGCCCGGATCGTCATGGACGTCCGCCCGCAGCGAGTGGCAGGCCGCGCAGCGTTGAAAGGCACGCGCCCCGGGATCGGCCGCGGCCTGCGCCACGGGCGCAGCCGCGGGTGCGGATGGCGATGCGGGTGAGAGCGAGGCGGTCAGCACCGCCATCAGGAGCCAGACCGTCGGCATATCCTAGCCGCCGTGCCGGATGACCACGAGCCGGTCCGTGCCGGATTCCGCGCCCCACACCTCGCCGGGTCGACCCAGCATCTGGCGCACTTCGGCGCGGGGCCGGTCGCTGGGGAAGCTCTGGAAGATCTCGGTCTCCGGGTCGAAGCGAACGATGGCATTGGCCGACCACTCGGTCAGCCAGACCTTGTCGGTCTCGTCGACATAGACCGAATAGGTCCGGGGCGATTCCCCTGGCAGTTTCCACGTCTGCCAGCTGCTGTCGCGCGGGTCGTGGACGCTGACGTTGCCGCTGTTCCACTCGCTGACCCAGATGCGACCCTGACTGTCGGACCAGACCCGGCGCGCGCCCTGGTTCGGGGTCGGCGGCTCGACGATGGTCGCCTCGCCGGTGTCGAGATCCACCCGGGCGATATGGTTACCGGCCAGGGAGGCATACCAGACGTCGCCCGAGGGGGTGGTGGCGATGCCGTAGGGCCCGCGACCGCGCGGCGCGGCCCAGACCTGCAGGTCGTCGGTGGCCGGGTCGAGTCGGCCGTAGTAGCCGGTCTGGCCGGTGAACCAGATGCGGCCGCGGTGGTCGAAGGTGGCCGTGTTCATATTGATCGGGCCGGTGTCGGCGGGCAGGGGCCAGACCCTGACCGCATGCGTGTGCCGATCCACCCGGACGATGGCGTTCTGGCCGCCGTCCGTGATCCAGGCGTGACCGTCGGGACCGACGATGACGCCGTGCGGGGCCGAGCCCTCGCCCAGCGGCACGATGGTCGTCTCGCCCGTCACGGGATTGAGGATGCCGTGGCCGCCGCCACGCTGGACGGTCCACCAGACCTCCTTGCCGTCAGCGGTGACGGCGACGTCATGCGCGCGCCCGCCCGGGGGCACGTCATAGTACTGCACCTGTTGGGCGCAGGCCGGCACGGCCATCGCGACCAGCGCGGTTGCCGACAGGGTCATCCAGAAGCGGTTCATTTTGGAAACCTCCCGTTGTCGAAGGTCTCCACCATATCCGCGACCGCCGAGGCCGCAATGGCCGGCGTGTCTTCAGCCTTCGACATCGACCCGGGGCCGGTCGTGCCCGTCGGCGCGTTCGGTGATCCACTCGCCCGAGGCGTCGGCGTATTCAATCATCGCCGTCTGATCCGGCACCCGCTGCTCGCGTGCGGCGGCCACGGCCGCAGCCCGCGCCCGGTCATGGCTGGTGAAGGTCTCGGAGAAGCTGTCGCCCAGCTTGTAGGCCCAGCCGCCGTCATGTTGAACGATACGATAGGTGACGTGGGTCATGGGAGGCTCCGGTTACGCTGGGGATTCAAGCGGTGGCCGCAGTTTTTGTTCCGGCAGTGCATCCAGTGGCACCATTGGCGGCGACTATGCTGTGAACGCACGGCGATCGCCGCCACGCGCATGGAGGAGATGACGATGGAAGACCTGTTCCGGTCCTACTGGTGGCTGCTGTTCCCGCTGGCCTGGTTTGTCAGTGCAGGCTTTTCCGGCCTGATGAGCTACCGGCGGCACAGGGATACGCTGAACCTGATCAAGGCCTATGTCGACAAGGGCCAGGAACCGCCGCCCGCCCTGCTGACGCTGCTCGAACGGAGCGCGGCACCTGAAGACATCTTCGCCGACGGTGGCATGGCCCCGGTGGGCCAGGCCCGCAGTGGCGCGACCAACTACTGGTCGCTGTTCGGCCTTTTCACGATGCTGGCCGCCGGCTTCCTCGGGGCCGGCTACTATCTGAACCTCGACGGCGGGTCGGGGGCCTTCACCATCGTCGGCTTCACCATGGCGGCCGTGGCCTTCTGGGCCCTGATCAATGCCGTGTTCCGCAGCCGGAACCGGGATCGCTGACGGTCCCGTCCGAAGCACACGGGCGCGCCGGCCTTGGCCCTGATCCTGAGTGACGCCGATTTGGTGACCGCCGCGGTCGCCGGGTCGGATGCCGCCTATGCCCGGCTGGTCGCCCGGCACCAGGCGGCGGTGCGCGGTTTCCTGCGCCGCATGCTGGGCGGGACCGGCCTCGCAGCCGCCGCCGAGGCGGACGACCTGGCCCAGGAGACCTTCGTCACCGGCTGGCGCTCGCTGCGCGCGTTGAAGGACCCGTCCGGGGTCCGGGCCTGGCTGTGCGGCATCGCCCGGCGCAAGGCGCGCGATCGGCAACGCAGCCTGCGGCGCGCCGCCACGCGGGATGGGAGCTGGCTGGAAGCAGCCTCGGTGCCGCAGGGCGTCCAGCCCGAGGACCGGCTGGCCCTGACCGCGGCGATGGCGGCCTTGCCGGAAGATGTTCGGGCCTGTGTGGCCCTGTGTCTGGCCGAGGGCTGGTCGCACGGCGAGGCGGCGCTGGCGCTCGACTTGCCCCTTGGCACGGTCAAGTCGCATATTGCGCGGGGACGGGCCCGTTTGCTCGCCGCGCTCGGAGGACCGGATGACACCTGAGCAGAAAATGACGGCTCTGTTTGCCGCCGAGACGGTGCCGGCCCGGGATTACGCCTTCCAGGCCGAGGTCGTCGCCCGGATTGCGCGACACCGGGCCTGGGCCTCGGTCCTGTCGCTGGTGCCGTGGCTGATCGCCGTGACGGCCGGTCTGTGGGGTCTGCAGCCGGTGATTGGTGCGGCGGCGGACCAGGTGGGGCCGGTGCTGGTGCCGGTGGCCATGACCCTGACCCTGGTCGGCGGGTCGCTTATGGCGGCCCTGTGGCTGACGCGACGGCTCGGCCGGGCCTGACGGCGACCTTACGAAAGTTTCACCTCGCCGCCTGCATCCATACGGCCCCGCTGTTGCCTCTTGTCAGCATGAGGCCGAAGCAAATGGCTCGGTCGATAAAATGAGGGATACATTATGGACGGATTTGAAATCCTGATTCCGCTGGCACCATTCCTGATGGTTGCGGCAATCGTGATCATTCCGCGTTGGTACCGGACCAACGAACGCCGCGAAATGCAGAAGACGCTGCGGGCGGCCATCGACAAGGGCCAGACCCTGCCACCCGAACTGGTCGACGCCCTGAGCAAGGACAGTGTCCGGCCCCCGGCCACGGCCGCCCGCGACCTGCGTCTGGGCGTCATCCTGCTGGCCGTCGGTGCCGGTATCGCCCTGATGGGCTACGGAATCAGCTTCGAGGAAATGGACGCCCTGTACCCGTTCGTCGGTATCGCCGCGATCCCGGCCATGATCGGTCTGGCCTTCGTCATCCTGAGTGTCTTCAACAAGAACAAGGGCTGAGCGCAGGCTGAGGGGGGAATCGCATGGCCCAGGCCCTGATCGACAGACACGATGTCGAGCTCGCCGCCCTCGCGGCGGCGGGCGGGCGGCGCGAGTTCGGTGAACTGGTGCGCCGTCACGGCTCGGCGGTCCGGGCCCTGCTGCTCCGGATGGGGGCCCAGCCGGCCCTCGCCGACGACATCGCCCAGGACGCCTTCATCCAGGCCTTCGAACGTTGCGGCGAATTCCGGGGGGAGGGGACCTTCTCCGCCTGGGTCCGGCGCATCGCGGCCCGGCTCTACATCAAGCGCCGCGCCAAGGAGGCTCGCTATGTCGCCGAAGTGGAGGTCGATGACGCCGCGCCGGATACCGATCAGGCCGGGCGGGTTGATCTCGACGAGGCCCTGAAGACGCTCAGCGAACCCGAGCGGTTGTGCGTCTCCCTCTGTCACGGTGCCGGGCTTTCGCACCCCGAAATCGCGACTGCCCTAAATCTGCCGCTCGGTACGGTGAAGTCTCATGTCAAACGTGGTCTGGATAGACTCCGCGCGCGGCTCCAGCCGCAGCCGGAAGCCTTGGGGAGATCGACACATGTCCGCTGACGAATTCGATCCTTTCGTCGAGCGCCTGTTCAACCAGGCCCCCGTCATGGCCGACGCCGCCCTGTTCGCCCAGCGGGTCGAGGCGCGACTGCAGAGCGGGACCCGGGTGCGAACCGTGGCGCTGACGCTGGCCGGACTGGTCGGCGGGGTCGTGGCGGTGCGCGAGACCATGTCGGTCAATCTGAACCTGTCGGCGAACGAGGGGCCGGTGGCCAGCCGGGCGCTGGAGCAGGGCCTCCAGTCCGCCGGCGGCGGAGTCCAGTCACTGTTCCAGGCGGGAATTGACCAGATGGGTCTGGGAGGTTTCGCCCTGGGCGGGATGGGCGGCATCGAGCTGTTCTGGGTCACCACCGCCCTGCTGGTCGCCGCGGCGGCCGCCGGGGTGATGAAACTGTCCGAGGAAATCTAGCACCGTCACCGGTTTGGCGGGCGGTACGGGACCGGCGATGGCGGTGATCGGCAACGATCCCGCCGTTTTCCTGCCGAAGTCGGGCCCTACTCATCCAAAAAGCCGGTCTCGCCGCATCCGCTGCGTTGCGGGCGTCGAGCCGACCCTCTAGGGTCGCGGACGGTTTGCGAATAGCGGTTTTGGGGCGACGTTTCAGTGGTTGATGTCTTCGAACAGGTCGAGGAGGAGCTTCGCTCCGATCGATACAAGCGGCTGGCCCGTACCTGGCTGCCCGTCGTCGGTGCCGTTCTGGCGATCGCGCTGGTCGCGGCCCTGTCCTGGTGGGGCTGGCAGAGCTGGCAGACGTCCCAGGCTGACAAGGCCTCGGCCGCCTATGACCGGGGTATGGAAGCCCTCGAGGCGTCCAATCCGGTCGGTGCCGACGTCGCCTTCACCGAGGCTGCCAAGGTGGGCACCCGCGCCTACAAGGCCCTGGCCCTGATGCAGCGGGCCGGCATCGCCGTCAGCGGCGGCAAGACCCCCGAGGCCATCGCCCTGTTCGACGAGGCCGCCAAGGTCGCCAACGATCCGATTATCGCCGATCCCGCCGCGCTGAAGGCCGTCTGGCTGGTCATGGACACCGACGCCTCTCTCGAGGCGGTCGAAAAGCGCCTTGAGCCTTTGACGGCCGAGGGCCGCCCGCTGCGTCCGTTTGCCCAGGAGGCGCTGGGCATGGCCCGGCTGCAGCATGGCAAACTGCCCGAGGCGCGTGAGGTCTTCGTCCTGCTTCAACGCGGTCTCGATGTTCCGGACCCGATCAAGCAGCGGGCCCAGATCGCCATTTCCGCCATTGATTCCGGTACCGCCGCCAGCCTGCCGCCCGTCGTCG
>TARA_R110000868_G_scaffold323786_2_pt1 | contig 21218 bp, 25 predicted proteins | sample TARA_R110000868 | Tara Oceans TARA_R110000868 (sample SAMEA4397489) | marine metagenome | biome: Polar Biome; feature: [SRF] surface water layer (ENVO:00010504); material: water (ENVO:00002006), including particulate matter (ENVO:01000060) such as... | depth 5 m | reverse complement strand
CGCGATAGGAAAATGGGTCACCGTCAGACATGACCCGGCATAATAAGGAGTGCAGGTTAAAGATGCCACAGCCAAGTAACAGGTTATCGCGAATTCGTGACCTTTTGACCGAGGCTTTTGCCCCGGTAGAGCTGGATATTACCGATGACAGCCAGAAACATGCAGGTCATGCGGGTGCGGCGCCGGGGGGAGAGACCCATTATACAGTGCGAATCACTTCGGCTGCCTTTGAAGGCCTGTCGCGCGTCCAGACCCAGCGCACCATCATGATGGTACTGCAATCCGAATTCGACTCCGGCCTGCACGCACTCGCCTTACACGCGAAAGCGGCATGATTCTTGAAAAATCCGACTCCACGGGGAACCGAAATATGACTCGTTCATTAATTTCGCAGCCGTCGAGGAGAACGGGTGATGGTAAGACAACTCATGATAGCCGCCGCAACAGGCGCGATGATTGCAGGTTCAGCGATTGCTGAAACCCCTTCGGACAAGGTGAATCTGGGCATGATGCACTGGATTCGGGATACGGTCTGCACACCAGACCACGAGATCGTCTTTGTTCCGGTGTCCCATGACGTGCCTACGCTCAAGAGCGAATGGGCTGTGATCGCCATGGACAATCCAGATCCGGATTCCGCTCACATCGTATCTCTGACCGAAAAAAACTGGCTGAAAGCGAATGGGTGCGACGAAGATCCTTCGCCAGAGATTCACATGGCCAGTCGCGATGCCGACTCAGGCGGTTTCGGCCTCTGAGATGTTCAGGCCGGTGACCTGGTTTCGCTGGCGTCGCAGCACATTGAACCTGTAGCCATGAAACACGAAGCTTTGTCCGGGCTCCGGAATGGTCTGGGCCTCGTGGATAACCAGCCCTGCCACCGTGACAGCTTCTTCATCGGGTAAGTTCCAACCCGTGGCACGGTTCAGGTCTCGAATTGGGACCCAGCCATCCACATTCACCGATCCGTTCGGCTGCGGGCGCACGCCTTGTACGGCCACGTCATGCTCATCATGGATGTGGCCCACAATCTCTTCCAGAATATCTTCCAGCGTGATCAGGCCCTGAAGTTCGCCATACTCGTCCACGACCAAGGCGAAGTGGCTGCGCTTCTGCAGGAAGGCGTCGAGCTGGTCCTGGACCGGGGTCGTCTCCGGCACGAACCAGGGCTTGCGCAGGATAGAGTCGAGATCGAGTGAGGAAAGATCGCCCCCAAGCGGCAGCGCCGCCCGCAAAAGATCCTTTGCGTGGAGAATTCCGACAATCTCTTCCTTTTCGCCCCGGTATAGGGGAAGGCGGGTATGCGGGCTCGCCAGAGCCTTCGTCACCAATTGGCGCGGTTCGGTATCCGCATTCAACATGCGAATGTTCTTCCGGTGGATCATCACGTCTTCGACGGTCAGCTCTTTCAGGTCGAGCGCGCCAACGAGCCGCAGACGGTCTTCAGCTCCCACACCGCCCTCGGAGGCATGCAGGTCAATGGCGCCGCGGATTTCCTGTTCTGCCGTCACGAGTTCAGCTGGGGCACCCAGACCGAGGATCTTGAGCGTGATGGTCACGATGAACTGGATGAGCTTGACGATCCAGGCGACCGCCCAGACCAGGCCACTGATCGGCCGGGCCACGCTCATCGCCATCGTGTCAGGCCGCGTGATCGCATAGGTTTTTGGCAACACTTCGGAAAACACAAGCACCAGAATGGTCATCACGCCGGTGGCCAATACCAGCGCGAGCCCGCCCTGACCGAACAGCGCCGTAAACAGCGATGTCGCAAGGACTGACGCCAGGATATTCACGAGATTGTTGCCCAGCAGGATGGAGCCGATCAGGTTTTCACGATTGCTGATCAGACGGTTCACGGTCTCGGCCCGCTTGTCCCCGTCCTTTTCCAACTGGTGCATGCGGGCGCGCGACGCAGCGGTCAGCGCCGTCTCGGAGCCGGAAAAGAAGCCGGACAGGCCAAGCAGCACGAGGATCGAAATGATGTAACCGGCAATCATGGATAGGGTCTCATAATGTGGGGATCAGCCTTCCAGCAATTCCGTGCGGAGAAAGGCTTCGACCTGGCTGAGGTCTGCATCCGGGTGAATGTAGGATTGGCCAATGCCTCTTGCGAGGATCAGGGGCACGCGCCCGCCGCGGGCCTTCTTGTCCTGTTGCATCAGTTCGACAAGGCGCGCGGCCGTGTAGGGGCCGCCCTGCCGGCCGGGAATGGCTGATTGCAAGCCTGTTGCATCAAGATGCGCCGTCACGCGGTCTGCATCGGCCTGAGGCGTGATGCCTTGCGCGGCGCCATAGCGGAAGGCGAGCGCCATGCCGATGGCCACGGCTTCGCCGTGCAGCAGATCCGACGCGTAGCCATTGGCGGCCTCGAGCGCATGACCGAATGTGTGCCCGAGATTGAGCAGGGCTCGGACGCCCGTCTCACGCTCGTCTTCGGCCACGATGGCAGCTTTCGCACGGCAACTGGTCGCCACAGCATGGGCGATCGCTCCCGGGTCCAGCGCCAGGACCGCCTCGCCATGCTCTTCGAGCCAGGCAAAAAAGTCCGGATCATTGATCAGGCCGTATTTCACGATTTCCGCATATCCCGCGCGAAGCTCGCGTGCCGGCAGGGTTTCCAGCAGGGCTGTATCTGCGATCACCAATTGGGGCTGGTAAAAGGCGCCAATCGAGTTCTTGCCGCGCGGCGTGTTCACCGCGGTTTTGCCGCCGACCGAGGAATCGACCTGGGCCAGCAGGGTCGTCGGCACCTGCACGAATTTCATGCCGCGCTTCATCAGGCTGGCCGCGAGACCGGTAATATCACCAATCACGCCGCCACCGAGCGCAATGAGTACATCGCTGCGGTCAGCAGAGGCTTCGAGCAGCCAGTCCAGGATGCCTTCGAGATTGGAAAAGGATTTCGTCTTCTCGCCGGGCGTCAGGGATTTCCATAACGTCTTCACGCCAGTGGATTTCAGCGCCTCGTCCAGCCGGTGGCGGTGCATGCGCTCAACCGTCTCATCCGTCAGGACGAAAACCCGTGGCTGCTTCAGCATGGGCGAGAGGCGCGCGGCCAATTGATCCAGGGCGCCATGGCCGACCAGAATGTCATAGCTACGGTCTTCGAGGTCTACGGTAACGGTCTCGAGCGGGGGCGCGGTCACGTTCACTTCGGTGTCCATGTCTGGAGGGCCTTGTATATGGCATTGACGGTGGTGCCGTGCGGGCCGTCCTTTGACGGCACAACAAGATCGGCCTGGGAATAGATCGGCTCGCGCTCGGCCAGCAGATTGGTCAGCACGTCCTTGGCATCGGGGCGGCGGAGCAGGGGGCGCGTATCGCGCTTCTGGACCCGCCGCCACAAGGTTTCGAGGTCCGCGTTCAGCCAGACAGTCACCGCATTCTTCTGCATCAGCGCGCGGGTCTCACTGTTGAGATAGGCGCCGCCGCCGGTGGCCAGCACATGCGGCGGCAGGTCCAACAGGCGTTTCAGCACCTGATGCTCGCCGCGCCGGAAATCCTCTTCTCCATGAAGCTTGAAAATGTCGGTGATCGACAGGCCAGCCGCCTTCTCGATCTCCGAATCACTGTCAAAGAATTCCCGCCCCATCTTCTCGGCCAGACGGCGCCCGACCGTTGATTTCCCGGCTCCCATCAATCCGACAAGCGCAACCGTCCGCGACATGTATGGCAATGTCGCGTCAACCGGTCGGGAAGTACTGTCACTGTCAGAAGGCATTCTGGACTTTCGGGCTCTGTTCGGTTCATGTCCTATAGTTGCTGTGGCGCCTTCGCAATCCAGCGCCGGAATTCTGTATCTAGGGGTAAATAGCCATGCGCAAGTTTCTCATCCTTCTGGGCCTGCTGGTAGTCCTCGTTCTGGGCGTCGCCTGGTGGCTGGGCGGACAGGCCGAAAAGGGCAAGCCGGAACCGGGTGAAATACGCATTGAGGTCGACAATGTCCTTTAAGGACATTTTCTCGGTCGCCTGCTTTGTCCTTGCAGGCGGCCTGCCAGCAGGCGCCCAAATCGAGGATTCCGGTCTGGGCCTGGTCAATCCGTGGGGCATGAGCTTTCTCGAAGCGGGTGAGCCTTCCCTGCCGACCGATATGTGGCGCGCCTCTGACGCCGATGATTTGCTGCCGCTGATACGGGATGTCCGCACGCATGATTTGACCCCGGCCGAGCGCACGCTGATGCAGCGCATGGCGATGTCGCCCGCAACGCCGCCCTCCGGGATACAGGAACCGCTGCTCCGGGCAGAGCGCGCCCGGATCATGTATGATCTGGGGGAGGCCGAAGCCGCTGCCACTCTGATGGCGCGGCTCGACACCCCGCCACCCGGACTCGATGCGGACGAAATCGTTGCCGATTTGAACCTTGCGCTCGGCAATGAGGCGACGGCTTGCGACATGCTGAACGCGCCGGACCGGATTTCAGGCTATTGGGCCAAATTACGCGCTGTCTGCGCAGCACTGCAGGGCAACACTGCTGGTGCCGAACTCGCCATCGAGATGGCGCTGCAACAGGACGCCGTCGATTCCTGGCTTCTCGCCGCTGTGTTCGCGACGTCCGGCGAACTGCCTGACGCGCCAGAGGCAGATTACTCTTCCGGATTGAACCTCGCGATTTCTGCCGAAGCCGGACTCGCCCCGCCCGAAGAGCCCATCCCGGCGCGCCGCCCGGATCTCGCAGCCGCCATGGCCCTACACACGAAACTGCCTCAAGCATTGCGCGTCGAGGCCGCCGGAATTGCGGCGCAGGCAGGCATGCTGCCGACCGACACATATCGGACCTTGTTCCTCAAGCTGATTTCCGATCCCGGCTTTGTGCCATCGTCGCCGCTTGAAAGCGCGCTCTATGCGGCGCGTGATCCGCTGGTCACCGATGAAGACCGCGCTTTCGCCTTGGCGGCCGCGCTGGAAGACGCAATGGACACCCCGGCCCATTTCGGCGCGGTCTCCCGCCTTCTGTGGAATGAGATTGAGCGCCTTCCCATCAATATAGTCACCGCCCCGAACGCCCCGCTGTTCGCCCGGTCCGCCCTGGCGACCGGCCATTTCCCAGACGCCAAGGATTGGTCATCTGCCAACACGATGGAAGGCGCGCCAGAGGATGGCAGCTTCGATTCGGCGCTCATGTCAGCCTTAGTAACGCTGGCGGGAAATGAAACCACACGCAGCGCCAGCGACTATAATGGCGAACGGCTGGCAGCCCTTGCAGAGTCCGATCTGCAAAAGCAGACAGCCGCGCGCCTGTTTGCCCTCTGGACGGCGCTCGGCATTGCCCCCCCGGCCGACGCGCGCCGGTTGGTGGTGAATGCGCCCGAACGCGAGGCCACGCCGGAAATCGATTTGCAATTGCTGGGTGTGCTTGCCGCAGCTGAGGCCGATGCGGCAGGCGAAGTTATCCTGTCCACGGTCGGGATGACCAAGGGCGATCCAACCGCCCTCGACGATGCCAGCCTGCTCCTCCTCTTGAAGGCGTTGCAACGGATCGGCGCCGAAGATGCCGCCCGTCAAATGGCGTTGGAATCAACTGGCTATTGGAAAGCGCTCAACTAGAAACTTCCCGAATTTCGTTGATCTTGCCTCCAGAAGGCTGATGGTGGACGAAAAACGGGAGGAATTATGAGGGTATCCATACTGGCCGGGGCGTCTGCCCTGGCACTTGCAGCTTCAGCATGTGGCACACCGGTCAAAACACAACCGGAGGCATCCGCGTCAGCCGAAGCGCCGATCACGAATGTCCCGACGAGCACACCGTCAACTGATCCGTCCGACAGGACCGCACTGTTTGGCGATCTGCATGTCCATACGGGGCAGTCTTTTGACGCCTTCATATCGTCCGTCCGCGCAACGCCCGATGACGCGTATCGCTATGCAAAGGGCGAGAAATTAATCACAGACGGCGGCTATGAAATCCAGCTGGACAGTCCGCTCGATTTTCTCGCCGTCACGGATCATGGCGAATATCTCGGCATCATGCCGGTCATGGCCACGCCCGGTACGAATCTGTCACGCACGAATTTCGCAAAATCCGTATTCGGACCGGACGCGACGAACCCTGCCCAGTCATTCCACAATGTGGGCATCACCATCGTTACGGGCGAAGAAGTGGAAGAGATCTACGACCGAGAAGTCATCGACTCCGCTTGGGTCAAGAACATTGAGACGGCCGAACGCCATAATGAGCCCGGCAAGTTCACCGCCTTCTCCGGTTACGAATTCACCGCCATGACAGAGGTCATGGACTCCGAAATTCCGGCCGCCGCAAACCTGCACCGCAATGTCATATTCCGGGGGGCCGCGCCTGACCGGCTGTTTTCGACCCTCGATTCCCCCAATCCGGAAGACCTGTGGGTCTGGATGGATGCGCAGCGTACTGAGGGTCTGGATGTCATGTCCATCCCCCACAATTCCAACGCATCAAATGGCGAAATGTTTGCGTCCGAGACCTATGAGGGCGGTCAATTGACCGCAAACTACGCCGTCACCCGCATGCGCAACGAACCCGTCATCGAAATTACGCAGGTCAAGGGCACGTCCGAAGTTCACCCAGCACTTTCTCCTAACGATGAATGGGCGAATTTCGAGATCTACGATACTTTGGTAGGAAGTGCCGCGAAGTCGACACCGCACATCGGAGATTTCGCCCGCAACGCGTTGGCGCGCGGACTGGGTTTCGAAGAAGTAGAGAACTTCAACCCCTACAAATTCGGCTTCATTGGCTCCAGCGATACACATATCGGCGCCGGGTCTTTCGATGAAACGAACTTTACCGGCAAGTTTCCGCAAGATGGATCAAATCCGGAATTCCGACATTCCGTCCCGCCAGAAGGTGCGGACAGTTGGGACGGGGTTGCATCACTGAAAAGCTTGCCGCCCGGTGCGGTAAAGCCCAGCATGCGTCGCAAGCTGTCTGCTGGCAAGTACAGCGCATCTGGTCTGGCGGGCGTATGGGCCGACGAAAATACGCGTGAAGCCATCTTCGATGCCATTCGTCGCAAGGAGACGTTCGGAACCTCCGGGCCGCGAATAAAAGCACGCATGTTCGCCGGGTACGGATTTGAACAGGCCATGTTGTCAGATCCGGACCTGGTGTCGGCGGCCTACCGTACCGGCGTGTCACAAGGCAGCGAACTGGTCGGAACACAACAGGCCCCGTCAATTCTCGCCTGGGCGATCCGGGACCCGGCTTCCTATCCGCTACAGCGTTTGCAGATCATCAAAGTGTGGACCGATGCCCAGGGCAAGGCGCATGAGGCAGTCTATGATGCCGCATGCTCTGGCGGCGCCAAACCAGATGCGGATACACACCGGTGCCCCGAAAATGGCGCCAATGTAGACATTTCCGACTGTTCCACAGAGCCCGGTAGTGGCGTTGGCGAATTGAAGACCTTGTGGACGGACCCGAACTATGACCCGGCGCGCCGCGCCGCCTATTATGTCCGTGTTCTGGAGAACCCATCGTGTCGCTGGTCGACATGGGATGCGGTCCGCAACGGTTCACCGCCCAATCCGAACATGCCCGTGCTAATTCAGGAGCGCGCATGGACCTCGCCTATCTGGGTAAATCCGGAATGATCTTTCCGCAGGCGTGCTCTTCCTCCTGAAAGGGGCTCAATTAGAACTTTCGCACAAGCCCGTAGACTGATGGCAACCCGCCGCGACAGGAACATCCGTGTCGCGGCGGGTGAGTCCATAGGCTCAGAAGCGCTCTCCAACCATTTCCTCGCTCTTCGCCCAGAGCGCGGCGGCATTGTCTAGGTCGAGCGCATAGGGACGCACCCCTTCCGACGCCGCATCGAACGCTTCATCGGTCACTCTCGTCGTGACATGGCAGTCCTCGCAATAGCGCCCGCCGACCTCGTCAGCATTCGCAACGGCCCCAGCCCAAACGGAGGTGGCTGCCCCCTGCGGGATGGATTTGTACTGGAAACCTTCTTGGCCTGTCTCAGCCCTCCGGGCTTCCATCCGCTCGATCAGAGCGTTGAGGTCTTCTTCCGTCATATGACGGGCAAGCTCGGTCTGGATGCCACCCGGATGAACGGCCGTCGCCCGCACACCGCGTGTCTTGTGGCGACGGTCGAATTCCACCGCAAACAGGACATTCGCCGTCTTTGACCGGCCATACGCGCCGAATGGTGTGTATTCAGTCGTCTCGAAATTCGGGTCATCAAGGTTCACATCAGAAAAGCGGTGACCGGCGGACGAAAGCATCACCACCCGGCCGCCATCCTTGATGAGGGGTTCGATCCGGTTGATCAGGGTAAAATGGCCGAGATGGTTCGTGCCGAACTGCATCTCGAAACCGTCCGAGGTCTTCATGGGCGGCGTGGCCATGACGCCTGCGTTTGCGATGACGATATCGAATGGCTTGCCGGTAGTGTTTAGGCCGTCGGCACAGGCGCGAACACTTGCGAGGGACGCAAGGTCCAGTTCGACCAGATCGATCTTGGCGCCGGCCTGCGCCAGGGCGCCTTCGGCTTTTGCAAGGTCGCGCGCCGCGCCGACCACTTCAGCGCCATGGGCGGCGAGCGCACGGGCTGTCTCGACACCGAGCCCGGATGATACGCCGGTAACGAGCACACGCTTGCCGGTAAGGTCGACGCCGTACAGGACATCTTCAGTTGTGGAAGTTTTTCCGAACATTGCAGTCTCCTGGGAATGGATGTGTAGGAATCCCGACAAAGCCGAAGGGGCTGGAACGGGGCGCCAATCCGGGATAAGTGAGAGGGCGCCTCCGTTTTCATATACGGAGGAAGCCTCCGTTTTACAAGGAGAGATTTTCTCGTGGCCGAAAAACCCGTTGCCAAAAAGCGCCCACGCGCTGATGCCGAACGAAACCGCCTGCGCTTGCTGGATGCGGCGAAGGGCGCTTTTGCCCGCGATGGCGCCGCGACGAGCCTTGAGGAAATCGCCCGCACGGCAGGCGTAGGGATCGGCACGCTGTATCGCCATTTCCCGACCCGTGACGCCTTGATCGAGGAAGTCTATCGTCAGGCGATCGGCCAACTCGGCGAGGCCGCAGACCGGTTGATCGCTTCAGAGCCCCCGGTCGAGGCCCTCCGCCAATGGCTTCTGGTATGCATCGACTATTTGTCGACCAAGAAGCTGGTCGCTGCGGCGCTGGGCGGTAACGCCGACCATCTCTATGCCAATTCGGGTGACATCATGCGCAACGCCATCGAACGCCTTGTGCGTCACGCCGAACAGGCAGGGGACATCCGCGCTGTGCCCGATCCCTTTGACCTGCTGCGCGCCGTCGCCGGCATTTTCTACGTTGCGCCCGAAACAGATTGGGAGCCCGGCGCCCGCGCCATGGTCGACCTGTTGATCGCTGGCCTGCGGAAAGACTGATCCGGCATTCACGCCCTTTCAATGTCTGTATGTCAGTCTTGAAACATGTCTGATCGCGCGCGTATCGAAGCCTTCCTTGAGATGATGTCCGCCGAGCGCGGATCGTCTGCGAACACTCTGGACGCCTATGGCCGCGACTTGCTGGACGCGTCGGAATTCTGCGGCGGTGCGCTGTGCGACGCTGACGGCAAGGAGATTTCGGGCTGGTTGAGAGACCTCTCGAAACGGGGCATGGCGCCGTCTACGCAAGCTCGGAAACTGTCTGCCGTCCGGCGCTTCTTCCGCTTCCTGTTCGAGGAGGGCGACCGCAAGGACGACCCGACCGCCAAGATCGACGGCCCGAAACCCGGCCGGGACGTGCCAGACGTCCTATTGCGCGAAGAGATGGCTGATCTCCTCGAAGCCTGCGGCGAGGATCTGAGGCTGAAATGCCTGGTAGAACTGCTTTATGGGGCGGGCCTGCGCGCGACCGAACTGGTGTCCCTCAAGCTCGGTCAATTGCCGAGGCGCAAGGGATCTCGCTGGATCACCACGGATGTGATTGTGCGCGGCAAAGGTGGCAAGGAACGATTGTGCCCGCTCGGCCGGCCTGCGCTGCGCGGTCTGTCAGACTGGTTGGCGGTTCGGGAAGACCATCTGCCGGAAGGCTCTCTGGCCAGAGGCCGCGCTGAACCGTTCGTGTTCCCATCGCGTGGCAAGTCCGGTCATCTGACGCGCCGGCGGCTCGGCCAGCTATTGGAAGCACTCGCACTGAAGGCAGGCATCCGCGCCGACCGCGTGCACCCGCATGCGCTGCGACATGCCTATGCCACGCATCTGCTTATGGGCGGGGCGGATTTGCGGAGCGTTCAGACGCTGCTTGGCCATGCCGATATCGCCACGACCCAGATTTACACGCATGTGCTGACGGACGAGTTGGCGGAGTTGCTGGAGACGGCTCACCCGCTTGCGCAAAAAATATAGCGCAGACTCATTTTGGCATATTGCCGAACTCCGTTGCTCGCCCGATATCTGATGTCACGAGATTTCGTCGCAACCTCAATGGACACTTACGATGCAACGCCTCCTCAACGCCATTATCCCGACATTCCTGATTTCTGAAATTGCCGCGATTACGCTGATGACCCTGACCTGGGCCATCCTGTCCAAGTTTCACGCGGGACTGAACGTCATCATTGGGGGCGAAGTCGTCACCGCAATCGGTGTTGCAGCGCTGTCTGTGGCCATCTTCCGCCGGGCATTCCGGTCGGACGCAGAAACTGCGCCGACCGAAGAATAATCAGGCTGCGGTCGCAGACCCGCGCGATGCCACCCAAAACGCGTGCACGACACCCGGCAACCAGCCGATAAGCGTCAGCAGAACGTTGAGCAGGAATTGCAGGCCGATGCCCTCCTTCACCGCGACGGCGACGGGGGGCAGAAAAATAGTGAGCAGGATCATGAGCAGGGACATGAAGGGTTTCCTTTCGAAATGGACTGCTCGTGCAACGTTTGACCGCGCCAAGTGTTCCATTGGCCCGTTGTTCACAACCTACCTCCACGGAAGCCGGAAATTGGATTGACCCGTCCGCGAGGCTGGAGTTAGACCCCAACCGAGGGCGTTTCAATTTAGTATAGTTTCGACCGTACCGGGTGAGGTGTGCGGCCGCGTGACGGGAGTCCGCTGTGTCGGCTATTTTCACTCCTACGGGAGACAAGGAATTCTTTACGCCTTTCGGTCCGATGATGGGCTATGTGCGCATGCCTCCCGCCCTCGTCGACCATCTGAATGCGTCAATGAGCGAACAGCTCGAAGACCATTCTGGCAGTCTGGTCGGCAAGGTTCGCCAGGAACTCCGTTTCCCCAAACCCCTGGTCGATGCGACGGCTGCGGCGCTCGGCAATGCCTTGATAGAATATCATGTGCGCGCCAGTCGGCGCGGGTCTTTCGGTGACTATGATCACACGACCAAGCGGTTCGAGCTGAACGTGATGGCGGGCTGGTTCGTCCGCCAATATGCGCATGAGTACAATCCGCTCCACATCCATACGGGGTGCGCGCTGTCCTGTGTCGGATACCTGAAACTGCCGGACGGAATTGATCAGGAATGGGCCAAGGACGATCTCGATCACCATCCCTCGCACGGCCATCTCCAGTTCGCGCACGGCACGGACACGCATTACGCCGTGTCGAATTTCATGATCCGCCCGCGCGTCGGGGACTTCTACATTTTCCCCTCCTACATGTTTCACAGCGTCTATCCGTTCAAGACGCCGGGGGAACGCCGTTCCTTCAGCATGAATCTGTCGGTGGTCGAATCAGAGGCCTGAGCCTTTCTGACTGATTGACGCCATGTGACCGCCCTCTATGTTGCGCCGCAACAAGGAGGAACGCATGAGCACGAAAACACCTAGAGACTTCTTCAAACCCCTGGCCATTGGCGCCCCCGCCCCGATGCGCGACCTGCCCGTACGGCTGGAGCGGATGATCCACTTCGTTCCGCCACATCTCGACAAGGTGCGCGCCAAGGTCCCGAGCATGGCCGAGGGTGTGGACGTCATGCTGGCCAACCTCGAAGACGCGATCCCGGCCGATGCCAAGGATGCAGCCCGCGCCGGCGCCATTGAGATGGCCTCCATGTATGACTGGCAGGGCAAGGGCACCGGCTTCTGGAGCCGCGTGAACCCGCTGAACTCTCCCTGGTTTCAGGAAGATGTCAGCGAACTCGTCCTGAAAGCCGGCCACCAGCTGGACGTCATCATGCTGCCAAAGGTCGAAGGCCCGTGGGACATTCACTTTGCCGACCAATATGTTGCGCAACTCGAAGCAAAAGCCGGCCTGACCCGTCCCATCCTGTTCCACGCCATCCTTGAAACTGCGCAGGGCATGGCCCGCGTGGAAGAGATCGCACTGGCCAGCCCGCGCATGCAGGGCATCAGCCTCGGCCCGGCAGACCTCGCCGCAGACCGCAAGATGAAGACTACCCGCGTGGGCGGCGGCCACCCCTTCTACCGCGTCATCGACGACCCGAATGAAGACGGCTCACCCCGCGCCAATGCGCAGCAGGACCCCTGGCACTACACCATCGCCCGCATGGTGGATGCGTGCCGCATGGCCGGCATCAACGCCTTCTACGGCCCGTTCGGCGACATTTCGGACCTTGAGGCCTGCGAACAGCAATTCCGCAATGCCTTCCTCCTCGGCTGTTCCGGAACCTGGAGCCTTCATCCGAACCAGATCGCGATCGCCAAGAACGTCTTCAGTCCGGATCCGAAGGAAGTGAAATTTGCCCGGAAGATCCTGGAGGCCATGCCGGACGGCTCCGGCGTCGCCATGATCGATGGCAAGATGCAGGACGATGCAACCTGGAAACAGGCCAAGGTGATTTCCGACCTTGCCGAGCTGGTCGCGTCCAAGGACCCGGACCTTGCGGCGGCATACGAGGCGTGATTCCGCTTCACGTCGAGCATTCGCGTGGTAGGGTCGCTCTCTGAAGAGGGAGTATCAGCGATGTGGAAATCCATGACGACCCTGCTGGGTCTGAGCGTTCTGAGCCTGTCTGCCATTGCAGATGAAGTCTGGTCCACCCCGATCGGAGACGTTGTCTATGAGAACGAAACCGATGATGGCTGGGCGGTCTGGTCCTATCCTGGCCTGACCGATCGCGGGACGGTCTACATCAAGGATCTGGCGGGGGTGTATGAGGGCCGCGGCGCCTATGCCGGCATCTGGGTCGAGGCGGAAAGCCCGAACATTGAGCTGTGTGATGTCGCTGTCACTGACCCGGTCACAGGAGAGTCCCACTACAATTGGGGCCGCGTGGACATCGTCTTCACCGAGCCGGACTTTCCGGGCGGCTGGGTGGCCCTTCGCGGCAACTGCTTCAATGATCCAGGCGACTATCTGATCGGCAAGCCGATCACGGCACTACAAGAATAAACAAAGGGGAGAAAATTCCGATGGCAGAGCACCTTATTCCGATGACCGGGCACAGCCCGAACCTCCAGCGCTGGTTCGACTGGATGAATGGGGACCATTCTCCTCAAGGCCTGTCGGTCCAACTGGCCGATGAGGTCGTGTTCAAGAGCCCGGTCGTCCACACGCCCCAGGAAGGCAAGCCGATCACCATGGCGTACCTCACCGCCGCAGGACAAACGCTGGGGGGGGATACATTTCGCTATACGCGCGTCTTCGATTGCGGGGACAAGGCTGTGCTCGAGTTTGAATGCGAGATGGATGGCATCCTCGTGAATGGCGTCGACATGATCGCGTGGAATACAGACGGTCAGATCGACGATTTCAAGGTAATGGTCCGCCCCCTGAAGGGCATGCAGGCCGTCCATGCCGCCATGGGCGCCATGCTTGAAAAGATGAAACAAAAAGCCTGAGCTACACGCCCCTCATGAGTTTGCCTGTCATCATCACCGACCGGTTGGTCCTCTGCCCGCCCGAAGCACGCCACTTCGAGCCCTCGGCTGCAATGTGGGGATCGCCTGCCGTAACGAAGCATATCGGCGGGCAGCCCCGGTCTCGTCAGGAGGTCTGGTTCACGCTCTGCCGCAATCGCGGCATGTGGGACATTCTCGGCTACAGTTCTTGGGCCATTGAAGACCGCATCACCGGCGAATTCTTGGGGGAAGGCGGGTTCTCGGACTTCATGCGGAGCATGACCCCCGACCTGTCGCAATGGCCTGAGGCTGGCTGGGTCTTTGTGGAATCCGCCTGGGGCAAGGGATTTGCCAGCGAAGCGGTCGGCGCGATGCATGACTGGCTGGATGAACACCGGCCCGGACAAAGCGTCTGCATTATAGATCCGGGCAATGCCGGGTCCCAGCGTGTCGCCGAGAAATGCGGTTATGAATTTTGGGAGACGTCAGCCTACAGAGATGCGACCGTCAATGTGTACCGCCGCAATGCAGGCAGTTAGCCGACCTGCTGGCGTGCCGCCTGGGTCTTGCTGCTCCAACCCCGAATGAAATCCATGAAGGCTTCGTGCGGCAAGCCGGCGCTGTAGAGGAAGCCCTGCGCCATGGAACAGCCGCGCCGTCGCAGGAAGTCGGCCTGGCGTTCGGTTTCGACGCCTTCCGCCACTGTGTTCAGGCCGAGGGTTTCGGCCATGGCGAGGATCATTTCAATGATCGCAGGGGCCTGTTCATCCGACTCCAGGGCGGAGACAAACTGGCGGTCAATCTTGAAGACGTCGAACGGAAGCTGGGTCAGGATGGACAGGTTTGAATGCCCAGTTCCGAAATCGTCAATCGCGAGTTTCGTGCCGAGGCTCCGGAGAGGACGCATCACGCGGGCGACCTTTTCCGGCTCGGAGACGGCCATGCTTTCCGTGATCTCGAGTTCCAGCCGGTTCGGCGGCAGGCCGGTCCGCTTCAGGATGGCCAGAACCGTTTCAGTCAGGTCACTTGCCTGGAACTGGCGCGGCGAAACGTTCACGGCGACTGTGGCGTTGAAACCTTCCTGCATCCAGATACGCGCCGACTCACACGCCGCTTCCAGGACCTGTTCGCCGATCTGGTTGACGAGGCCGGTCTCCTCGGCCAGCGGAATGAATGTGTTCGGCGAGATGATCTTGCCATTCGGCCGGATCCAGCGGGCCAGCGCTTCGGCGCCGACAACCTGTCCGGTCTGGAAGTCGATCTTGGGCTGGAAATGCGTCTTGAATTCCCGATTGGCGACCGCGTCTCGCAGCTCCGCTTCCAGCATGTACTTGCCGCGTGCCACACGGTTGAGGCGCGGTGAGAAGTAGCGAAAGCCGGATCCGGTATCATTGCGCACCTGGCGCAAGGCCAGTTCGGCATGACGGAACAGCTTGTGCATCGTGTCGGCATCTTCCGGCGCGATGACAATACCGCCTGAAATACCGAGCGTGACAGACTGACCGGAGACAATGAAGGGGTCCGCAAAGGCGAGGCGGATGGCCCGCGCAATGTTGGAGACATAATCACGGCTGACGGCGCTCGGCAGGTACAGGGCAAAACTATCCGCCTGCATCGCCGCAAGCATGCAATCATTCAGCCCGGTGCGTACCGGGCCTTCGAGCGCGTCGAGAGCAGTTGTCATGCGCTGGCCGCAGGCCTTCAGAACCGCTTCGCTTGCCAGCGCGCCGAGGCGTTCGGAGGCGCGCGTGAAATTATCGAGATCGAGCACAATCAATGCCGCTGGCGTCTCATACTTTGCGCGCGGCAGCGTCTTGGTGATGTGTTCTTCCAGTGCGATCAGGTTCGGCATCCCCGTACGCGGATCTTCATAGGCGGTGCGCCGGAGCGCATCATTGTCGCGGCGCAGCTTGCCAACCGACCGGATGACGACCGACCGCAGCCGGCGCAGCTCAACGAAAGACACATTGGACAAGCGGGCAGATGGATCGACCTGCGCCACTTCAAGGTAACGCGTGAAATCGACCAGCACGTTCTGGAATTCGCGGGCGAAGAACCAGGCTGTAATCGCGGCAACCGCCGCCGAGGACAGCAGCAGGACGGCAATTGCCCAGAGGGGCAAGGACATGTCGGTCCAGGCCTTGCCTTCGATCAGCGCCCCATAAGCCTGTTCGATGGTCCACACGCCCACAAAGATGAGAATCGTGGCCGCCGCAGCACAAAAGGCCGCAAACCGGGGAATGGTCATACGCCCCAGAAGTCTCGATATGAAACTCTGCTTGTCCACGCTCAGATCTTTCTCACCACGTCACCACCTATGAGTGCGGTAACTATGTTTCCGGAATATGTTTAGGAATCAGTGAACAAAACGCGCTAGCTGTAGGGCGTTCGACGCACTATATGGGCCAGCATGACAAAGAACCGTACCGCCACCGTGACCCGCACCACCAAGGAAACCGATATCTCGGTGACCATTGATCTGGATGGCAGCGGGAAATCCGATATCGAAACCGGGATCGGCTTCTTCGATCACATGCTGGAGAGCTTCTCCAAGCATTCGGCCATTGATCTGACCGTGCGCTGCAAGGGCGACCTGCACATCGACATGCACCACAGCGTTGAAGACACAGGGATTGTCATCGGACAGGCCATTCTGAAGGCGCTGGGGGACTTTGCCGGGATCACCCGGTTTGGCCACGCCTATGTGCCGATGGACGAGACGCTGTCCCGCGCCGCGCTGGACCTCTGCAAGCGGCCTTACCTGATCTGGAAAGTGGATTTCAGCCGCGACAAGATCGGCGAAATGGACACCGAACTCTTCAAGGAGTTCTTCCATGCCCTCGCCGGAAATGGCGGCATGTGCCTGCACATAGAGAACCTCTATGGGGAGAATTGCCACCACATTGCCGAGTCCTGCTTCAAGGCGACCGCCCGGGCACTGCGCGCGGGAATTGCCATTGACCCGAAACTGGGTGGCAAGCCGGCAAGCACCAAGGGCAGCCTTTAGGACCGGGCCCTATTTCCGGTAATCGAGCGGTGGGTCGCGGTCACCCAGCAAGGATTTGTATTCGTAATCCGGGCCGCGCTTCTCATCGAATTCCTTGCGAGCCTCGGCGCGCAGGTCTTCATTCGTGAACAGTTCCACGGCGGCGAGCGTCAGCGTTTCCGCAGCAATCTGCGCGCCCTTGTAACCGATTGATGTGCCACTGGCGGCAACAGCCTGCCAGGAATGGGCGGACGTGCCCGGCACCCATGTGGCAGTGCGCAGGCCAACCGTCGGGACGGCATAGGAGACGTCGCCCACATCGGTGGAGCCATAGCCGAGCGAAACCTCGAAGGGCTGGATCTCGGCAGCTGAGGCGATATCACGCGCCGGATTGTCGAAGGTCGAGGCGATGGTCTCGGCGAATTCCAGTTCGGCGTCCGTATATTCCACGCCGCCCACCTGACGGAGCTTTGCGTCCATCATCCGGGCCAGTTTCTCATTCACGAGCAGCGGATTGTTGCCGTGGATGATTTCCCAGTCGACTTTTGTCCCCGTGCCCTGCGCTGCGCCGCGGGCAGCGTCTTCGAGGCGGGCCCAGATGGCTTCAACGCCTTTGGGGTCCGGATGGCGGACATAGTAGAAGACTTCGGCAAAGTCCGGCACGACATTGGGGGCAGAGCCACCGGACGTGATGACATAGTGCATGCGCGCATCCTGGGGCATGTGCTCGTGCATCATGTTGGCCATCATGTTCATCGCCTCAACGCCATCAAGGGCGGAGCGGCCACGTTCAGGCGCGCCGGCGGCGTGGGCCGAGATGCCCCGGAAGCGGAACTTGGCTGACCGGTTGGCGAGCGACGTATTCGCAGCGGCCGTATTCCGGTCCCCGGCATGCCAGTGCATGGCGATATCGACATCCTCGAACAGGCCCGCCCGGACCATGTAGACCTTGCCGGAGCCGCCTTCTTCGGCCGGCGTGCCATAGATGCGCACACGGCCCGGCGTGCCGCTTTCTTCCAGCCAGTGGCGCACGGCGATGGCCGCAGAGACAGACCCGGCCCCGAAGAGATTGTGCCCACAGGCATGGCCCGCGCCCTTGCCCGGAACTTCCTCCCGCACGGGGGAGGCCGTCTGGTTGATGCCCGGCAGGGCGTCAAACTCGGCGAGGAGGGCGATCACCGGGCCGCCGCTGCCGTATTCCGCCATGAAGGCGGTCGGAATGCCGGCGACGCCCGGCGTGACGGTGAAGCCCTCCCCGGCCAGCGTGTCCTGCAACAGGGCAGACGATTTCTCTTCCTGGTACCCGACTTCGGCCCAGTCCCACATCTGGCTCGCCAGAGATTCCGTCAGCTCCGACTGGCTGCGCGCCTGACTGAGCGCTTCGCTTTCGGCGGCGTCCGGCCAGGCAGGCGTGGCGGCGCAGGCCATGAGCAGGCAGGCGGAGAGGGCGGGCAGGATGGATCGCATGGGCAGGCTCCGTTTGGCAGTATGTGCTGGCGAACTTGCGGCACCTTGCCCCTGGGCGCAAGGGAGGCTTTCCCCTTCCCTCACGGGCCCGGCGGGGCTAAGAGCGCGGCCATGAGCCTTGTTGCCCTCATCGACTACGGATCCGGAAACCTGCACTCGGCCGGCCGCGCCCTGCGCGAAGCCGCACGTCTGGCCGGAACGGGCCATGAGATCCGGATCACCCACCGGCCGGACGACATTCTCGCCGCAGAGCGGGTCGTGCTGCCGGGCGTCGGTCATTTCGCCGATTGCGCCGCCGGATTGCGCGCGCAGGCGGGCGTGGTCGAAGCGCTGGAAACCGCCTGCCTCAAGGGCGCCAAACCCTTCCTCGGCATTTGCGTCGGCATGCAGTTGATGGCGGAGACGGGCCGCGAAGATGGCGCGACGCCGGGGCTCGGATGGATCGGCGGCGAGGTCTCGCGCATCCAGCCGGGTGAGGGCTTTCGCGTGCCGCATATGGGCTGGAACGGGCTCAGCTTTTCCGGCGCGCCGCACGCCGTCCTGGCCGGTCTCGGGCCAGAGCCGCATGTCTATTTCACGCATTCCTATGCGTTCAGCGTAACGGACCCGGCCGATGTGGCCGCCACTGCCAGCTATGGCGCGCAAGCGATCACGGCAGCGGTGGCGCGGGGCAATCTGTTCGGCACGCAATTCCATCCAGAGAAATCGCAAGGCGTCGGTCTGCGCATCCTCTCCAATTTCCTGACATGGACCCCATGACCCGGCTCACCCTGAGCGAAGTCGAAGGGCGAGCCGCTCCCAGCCCGCGCTCTCCTTCGACTTCGCTCAGGATGAGCGCTAAGGAGACAACATGAATTTTACCCTCTATCCCGCCATCGATCTGAAAGACGGCCAGTGCGTGCGACTGCTCCGCGGTGAGATGGACCAGGCGACCGTGTTTTCCGACAGCCCGGCGGACCAGGCACGCGCCTTCCGCGAGGCGGGGTTCACGCATCTTCACGTCGTGGATCTGAACGGCGCCTTTGAAGGCAAGGCGGTCAACCGCGACGCGGTCGAGGCGATCCTGAAAGCCACCGATGCGCCGGTACAGCTCGGCGGCGGCATCCGCACCCGCGCGCAGATCGATGCCTGGCTGGAGGCTGGCATTTCACGCGTCATTCTCGGCACCGCCGCGCTGCGCGACCCCGAATTGGTCAAGGCGGCGGCGCGGGACTTGCCGGGCCAGGTCGTGGTCGGCATTGATGCGAAGCACGGCAGGGTCGCGGTCGAGGGCTGGGCCGAGACCAGCGACATGAAGGCGACTGAACTCGCGAAAGCCTTCGAGGGCTGCGGCGTCGCCGCCATCGTCGCCACCGACATTGGCCGCGACGGACTGAAGACCGGCGTCAATGTCCCGTTCACGGCAGAACTTGCCAATACGGTCAGCATTCCAATCATCGCCTCCGGCGGCGTCGCCAGCGTGGATGACATCCGCGCGTTGATGGCTGCGGATGCGCCGATTGCGGGGTCAATTCTTGGCCGGGCGCTTTATGATGGGGATATTGTGGCGGCGGAGGTTTTGGGAGTGGTGTCTCCGTAAGAATTTAAGTCAGCCAGGCGAGCGCTTAGGATCTTTCGATCTGGGATAGGTGCGTTCCTCTTGGATTGTATTATCCGTCTTCCGGATTCTCACGGATCCTCCTGACGGGCCAACAGCGCCCCGAAGGTCTTTGACCGCTTCTGACTTGGTTTCGTACGTTTTTTTCGCCCGGTCCGAACCTTCTTTCTCCAGTCTCCATTTCTGTGACTTTTGGTCTTTATGGAGAGTATATTTGTCTACAGACATCTCACTCACTCCTAGTGTAATCAGGTAAAAACTTAAATATCGTCGCTATTTTTTTCGGCGACGATTTCTTCCAATTCGTATATGCTTTCCTCGCTTTTTAAGTTCATCTGTGATCAAGGCGGCAAATCTAGTTTGCCAACCTTCAGTGTGCACGATTCGGTCGTATTTTTTGGAGCTTAACTTCAGAAGTTCGCGTCTGGACTTCTTGGCCAACTCCTTCCAATCCTCATATAATACGTAAAGCGCATTTCCGTACTTCAGGTTCTCAAATGCTACTAAGTCATCTGCGAATTTGGCGCCGATGTAGTGATCATTTCCTCCCAAACCTCTGATGTATTCGGTCGGTTCAAACTGATCGAATAAGAGTAAACGCTCTCTAATCTCGTTAGGGTCAGGCGAGTGTGCCGAATTTTCGGCCTGGGAGAGCTCTCGTACCACTTCGTCGATGCTGCCCGGAGGAAAAATCTTCCAGTCGAGTTCGCTGGTGAAAACGAACTCTGGATCACTGGAAGGCACTACACCAGAAACTCCGGTGTTCTCTTGAAGTAGATTTACAGCGAACAGAAAATCATCGTCAAAGCTAGATGAAAGCTTGGAAAACACTTCGTCGATAGAAAAGACTATTCCGAATGTGCCGTCTGGGAACTGTTCGCTTACATAAACTTCAATATGAAACAAATAGGGTGGGGTAAAATCCCGTTCATACACTTTTCTTGGTATCGCTGCAGTGGTCCAACCATTTCTAGCGGCATCCCCGTAAATCGCTATGTCATGGTAAAAGTATTTCGTGTACTTGGGCAGGTCATCGCGAATGATTTCCCAGCCATGCTGATTACGTTTTGATCGGGTCCCGATTTCCTCAAGGGGTACGACTTCCCATCGCTGCCCAACCGAGAGGGTTTTTGATGTGAGCCCAAGGTGCTCGTATTCACCGCTGTCGAGAGCAGCGCGAGAGATTCGTTTACCGGCCAAGACTTTAACGTCAGGCGAATTGATTTCTCCAAGCTTTGCCGAAAGCTTGGCGGGCAGTTTCCGAAAGCTCTTCTTCCAGTCGCGCACAAAATTCCCCTAAAACGATTCTTATGTATTCCAATAAATAGACATGAGTCGCATTCTATGGCAATATGTTCACGTTACATACCGTGAACAATCTGGTCAGATATGCAGCACCCAAAGCCGGACTGGCCTGAACCATCCGGGTATCTCGGGGTCGGCTCAAAGAGCCG
>TARA_R110000868_G_scaffold150567_2_pt1 | contig 21255 bp, 19 predicted proteins | sample TARA_R110000868 | Tara Oceans TARA_R110000868 (sample SAMEA4397489) | marine metagenome | biome: Polar Biome; feature: [SRF] surface water layer (ENVO:00010504); material: water (ENVO:00002006), including particulate matter (ENVO:01000060) such as... | depth 5 m | reverse complement strand
GATGTCGCTGTTGCCGAGTATGCGCGTTTTCATGACTGGCTCCCTAGACGTGTTTGTACGTGTTTGTTTACTTATTTAAGCAGGGTTGCCGTCCTGACTGCAATGCAGTGCGCGGGCGTTACCAGTATTTGCCGGTGCCGCCGATCACCGCGTTGACCAGCCCGATGACCAGGTTGACGGTGACGAGGATGCGTATCTGGTTGAGGTTCGCGCCTGCGGTCGGGATGTCGCCGGCCGCAAGTGCCGCCCGGAATCGCTTGTAGGGCGCGAACCAGAGGTGCAGGTATACCGCGATCATGATCCAGCCGATGCCGTGCATCAGATGTGCGTGCATCGGCATGTTGTGCAGGCCGCCCCAGACCCCGAAAATCAGCGTGTAGCCGGTGACCGGCAGCAGGATGACCGCCATCCAGACCCACGGAAAGAATTTGGCGAAGACGCGGCCCCAGAGCGGTGCGCGCACCGGCGGTTCCAGTTCGCCGGCGGCGAGGCGCAGGACCATGATCGCGAAGAACATGCCGCCGACCCATACGATGGCGGCGAGAAGGTGCAGGGCAAGGGCGACTGAAATCATGGCAGGGTGTCTCGCTTGATTGGGGGCAGGGTGTGCATTACGTTCCGGCGATATCCTAGTCTTTTCCTCCAGGAAGATCACTTCATGAAGTTTACCGGTACTGACAAGTATGTCGCGACGGACGACCTGATGACGGCCGTCAATGCTGCAATCACGCTCCAGCGGCCTTTGCTTGTAAAGGGGGAGCCGGGAACCGGAAAAACGATGCTGGCGATGGAAATCGCGGAATCGCTGGGGATGCCGTTCTACGAATGGCACATCAAGTCGACGACCAAGGCCAATCACGGCCTGTACGAATACGATGCGGTATCGCGGCTGCGGGATTCGCAGCTCGGCGACGACCGGGTCCAGGACATCAACAATTACATCAAGCGCGGCATGCTGTGGGAGGCGTTCTCCTGCGACGAGCAGGCGGTTCTGCTGATCGACGAAATCGACAAGGCGGATATCGAATTTCCGAACGACCTGCTGCGCGAACTCGACCGGATGGAATTCTACGTTTACGAGACGAAGGAAACCGTCAAGGCGGTGAACCGACCGGTGGTGATCATCACGTCGAACAACGAAAAGGAACTGCCGGATGCCTTCCTGCGCCGCTGTTTCTTCCACTACATCCGGTTCCCGGACGAAGACACGATGCAGAAGATCGTGGAAGTGCATTTCCCCGAAATCAAGAAACGCCTGCTGAAGGAAGCGATGGAGGTGTTCTTCTCGATCCGCGACGTCAACGGCATCAAGAAGAAACCGTCGACCTCGGAACTGCTGGACTGGATCAAGCTGCTCCTGGCCGAGGATATCGACCCGGAAACCCTGCGCGGGGATTCGACCAAGGCGATCCCGAAGCTGCACGGCGCCCTGTTGAAGAACGAGCAGGACGTTCACATGTTCGAACGCCTCGCCTTTATGTCGCGCCGGCAGGGAAGCTAGGTCCGGGCGGGGGCGGACAATGTTCGTCGATTTCTTTTACCAGCTGCGTCAGGCCCGGATTCCGGTCACGATCCGCGAATTCCTGACGCTTCTCGAAGCGCTGGAAAAGGGCGTCGCCCAGGGCAGCGTCGACGAGTTCTACTACCTGTCGCGCGCCGCCCTGGTAAAGGACGAACGCCTGTTCGACACGTTCGACCTGGTATTCGAAAACTTCTTCAAGGGCGCGATGAACAAGACGTCCGGCCTGCTGGAGGAATATATCCCCGAGGACTGGCTGCGCAGCATGGCGCGCGAGCTGTTCGACGAGGATGAAATCGAGGCGATGAGCTTCGAGGAACTGATGGACGAGCTTGCCAGGCGCCTGCAGGAACAGGACGGCGAACATCACGGCGGCAACCGCTGGATCGGCACGGGCGGCACGTCGCCGTTCGGCAATTCGGGGCGCAACCCGTCCGGTGTCCGCATCGGCGGGGACGGCGGCGGCAAGAGCGCGGCCAAGATGTGGCAGAAGCGCGATTTCCGGAACCTGAAGGGCGATGTCGAGCTCGGTACCCGCAATATGAAGATGGCGCTGCGCCGGCTGCGCCAGTTCGTCCGCGAAGGCGCGGAGGAGGAATTCGACCTCGACGCCACGATCCAGTCCACGGCCCATCACGGCGGCATGCTGGACATCAAGATGCGGGCCGAGCGCAAGAACAAGGTCAAGGTACTGACCATGTTCGATGTCGGCGGCTCCATGGACAGTTTTATCCGGATCTCCGAGGAGCTGTTCTCGGCGGTGCGGACCGAGTTCAAGCACCTGGAATACTACTATTTCCACAATTTTCTTTACGACCGGGTGTGGCGGCAGAACCGCCGCGGCTACCACGAATGGTCGCCGACCTGGGACGTGATGAATACCTACGGGCCGGACTGGAAGGCCATTTTCGTCGGCGATGCGACGATGAGCCCGTTCGAAATATCGGAAATCGGCGGATCGATCGAACACTGGAACGAGGAAGCCGGTGAACTGTGGCTGCGCCGGTTCCTGGCGTCCTATCCGGATGCGGTCTGGCTCAACCCGGTGCCGCCGGAACGCTGGATGGCGACGCCGAGCATCCGCATGACCTATCAGCTGATGGAAGGCCGGATGTTCCCGCTGACCGTCGACGGGCTCGATGCGGCGATGAAGCTGCTGCGCCAGGGCCGTCAGGCACCGGCGGGGATACATTGAACTGGTAAGGCCGCGCCGGCGGCCATATATTCAGGACATGTCGTTCTTTCGCCATTATCGCCTGCGGATCGGGGTTCTCCTCGCCCTCGTCATGTTCGGGGCCGCCGGACTGCCCGGCCTGGCCGCGGCGGCGCAGGGCGTTCAGTTCCAGGCACCGCTATGCACGCCGAACGGGCCGGAGCCCGCCGAAAATTCGGATACGCGCGGGTTTTTCGATCATTGCCAGATCTGCCCGCTCGCCAAGTCCCCGGTCGCCGACCTCGGGGAGCGGGCGGGCGAGCCTGTCGCGCCCTATGTGCGGTCCGTTGAAACACGGGCGGCAGATGCGGCGTCGGCGACCTTGCCGCGGGCCGAACTGATGCCGCTGAAAGGCCGCGCCCCGCCGACCCTGACCTGAATTCAGCTCATTCACCGGTCTACCGGCCGGATTAATTCAGTTCAGGAGACTTACGACATGAAATCGATTTGTTTGACGGCCGCATGCGTTGCGGCAGGCGTAATTGCGGGTGCATCGGCCGTATCGGCCCATGATCACGGCAAGAAAACGGAGATGTCCGGCGATCACGCGATGACCCCGACGGTCAGGGTGGAAAACGCCTGGGCCCGCGCGACGCCGGGCATGGCAAAGAACGGCGGGGCGTATTTCACCGCCGTGAATGCCGGCAAAACGGCCGACAGGATCACCGGGGTATCTGCAGATGTGGCGGCCCGAGTCGAGTTTCACACCCACATGAACGATAACGGCGTGATGCGGATGCGCCAGGTCGATGGGGTGGACGTTCCCGCCGGCGGGACGGTTACGTTCAAGCCCGGAAGTTATCACATTATGTTCATTGGATTGCATAAGCCTTTGAAAAAAGGCGATAGTTTTCCGGTGACGCTGGCCTTTGAGAGGGCCGGGAAACAGACCGTTACCGTGAATGTCAGGGCGGTCGGCAGCATGGGGGCTGGCATGAAACATGACGTGAAACCGGCTCATGGCGGTCATCACGGGAAATAGGGATTAATGCCGATGCCTTTTCGAGCTCGTCTTATCCGGATAACGATGAAGGGTGTCGGCATAATTCTTTTGCAACCGGTTCGGAATCAGCGGTAGCGGCGGCGGCTCCCGCGTTCGCGAAACCGGGTGTTGGTCAGATCAGTGTTTTTCAAGCACGCGGCGTATGGTGCGGGGGTGGACCCCGTACTTCGCAGCGACATCCGGGATCGATTCCCTGTTCTGGCGAACGGCGCGGGATATCTTTTCCTGCTGGCGACAGGTGAGTGCCGGGCGGCGACCGAGGTGCCGCCCTTTGGCTTTTGCAGCCTGCATTCCGGCCCGGGTTCTTTCGCTGATGAGCGATCGTTCGAATTCGGCCATCGCAGCCATGAGATGAAAGACAAGCCTGCCGCCTGGCGATCTGGTTTCGATGTTTTCCGTCAGGGACGAGAATTGAATATTGCGGTGCGAAAAGTCGTTTATGGTTTCCACCAGATGTACCAGTGACCGGCCCAGACGATCGAGCTTCCAGACGACGAGGGTGTCGCCCGAATTCAGCGCGGCGAGTGCATCTTCCAGGCCGGGCCGGATACTGAGCGTTCCGGAGATGCCTTTGTCGGTATGAATTCTGGCGCATCCGGCATTTCTGAGTGCCGTTAACTGCAGGTCCAGATTTTGTTCATCTGTGGATACGCGTGCATAACCAATCATCATAATTTCTGATTCTCCTCATTGGCTCCCTACCCTTGTTTTCCGGTTGTGTCCTCTGTCGGTGTCAAAGCCCGGTTTTCATAACCGCTGCCGGCTTCGTTCGGTGCTTGACAGAAAGGGTGCTTTTGGCCGTCACGTTCATCCTCCTTCGGTTCGGGTTCTTTTGAGGAAAATCCGTTGATTTTCGGTCGTTTTAGATCTGGTTCTCGATCTTAATCGTACTTAAGTAATTACCGGTAGAATATGTTGAAAGGGACCCCTTTCGCCCAAACGAAACAAAATAAAACAAACAACAATTCGGATATACTGCCTGAAAATGAAGTAAAAATAATCTTTCGGGGGAAAATAAATACGAATGTAATAAATTTATTACTTTCAATAGGTCTTGTGTCTGCGTCCGCAGCGCTCGGTGCGTTCATTTTTTCCAGTATAGTGTCCGCGCTTGGTGTCGGGTCGGTGACGGTATTTTGGTCGGCATTCATCTTTTGCACCGTCCTGCCGCTGATCTATCTGGTTTATCTGAATGCGGATCGCGGGCCGGGCTCCGGGCCATGGAACGGTTCGAGATGACCGGAACAACTTCCCTGACGCTATACAAAGCGGCGGATGTCATGCCGTTAATGCTGTGTGACGTCCTGATCGTCGACAATGACGACAGCGGCAGCGGGGCTATGGCCGAAGACCTGACGGCGGCGGGGTATACCGTACGGACGGCTGACAATTGTTTTGAGGCGATTGGAGCCGTCCAGCGATTTCAACCACGTATCGTTTTTATCGAGATCAATCTGCCGGGATGGCTGGACGGTTGCCGGTTATCGCGAAAAATCGCTCTCCTCGATTCCGAAATATCGATCATCCTTATGTCGGCCGATTTCGAAGCTTTGCAAAGGACCCACGAGTACCAGGCGCCTGCGATTGTCGCCGCAATCGCGAAGCCATTGCCGGCCGGGCCGATAAAACGCTTCGTTGAGCATGTATGCAGAGAAAAGCGCAGGGGGCCGCTGGATGCGGGATCCGGTTGCGCCCTATAAGGCTGCGCGAAACCGCCTTGCCGGTGAACCTAGTCTTTTCCCGGGTTCTGGTGCCCACAGGCCGGACATGTGCGTAATTCCGCATTGCCGTAATATTCATCGAAGACCGGCGGCAGGTCGCGCACGATATCGGTAACGGCGACTTCGCGCCGGTGGACCCTGGTTTCGCATTTCTCGCAATACCATTCGAAGGCGTCCAGTTCGCCGGGATGGCGGATACGCTCGATGACCAGGCCGACGGTGTCGGCGGGACGCTGCGGCGAATGGCGGGTATGCGCCGGCAGGAGCAGGATTTCGCCTTCGCGGATCGGCATGTCGCGCGGTTTGCCGTCCTCGATAATGCGCAGGTTCATGTCGCCCCGCAGCTGGTAGAAGAACTCGTCGCCGGGATCGTCGTGATAATCGGTCCGGACGTTCGGCCCGCCGACGACCGTGACCATGAATTCCCCGTCTTCCCATACCTGGGCGTTGCCGACCGGCGGCTTGAGGACGTCGGCGTGGTCGTCGATCCATTTCATCAGGTTAAGGGGCAGCAATGTCGCCATGTGTCGTCTCCGTCGTTGAGTTCCAGGTGATTTCGAGTTCCAGGTGATTTTGCGGATCAGTCGTCGCAGAGGGCGGTGCATTCGACCTCGATATCGAACGGCCACGGCCACGAGCCGACGGTTACGAAGGTACGTGCCGGCGGGTTCTTCGGGAAGAATTTTCGGTATTCGTCGTTGATCAGGTCGAAATAGCCGGCATTGGAACAGTACACGTTCACTTTCACGACCTGTTCCATGGACGAGCCCGCGGCTTTGAGGCAATCGCGGACGTTGCGCAGGGACTGGCGCGTCTGCTTCGCGATATCGCCGGTGATGAGTTTGCCGGTTCTGGTGTCGATCGGCGGCAGGCCGGACACGAAAACGAAACCGTTGGCTTTGACCGCCGGCGACAGCGGCACCTTTTCCCGGGCGAGGGCTTCGGAAATGCCCGGCATGTAAACGCATTCTTTTTTCGATTTGGTCTTTGCCATGGGGATATCCTCTGATGAGACGCCCGGTGAAGGAAATCCGCGGGCGGGGCGTCCGAACCGTTGCGCGGCAGGGGGCTTTATCGGGGGTGAGGATATTCGTGCCGGGCAGGGATGACCAGACCCCAAACGAAAAACGGCGGCCCGAAGGCCACCGTTTCGCTGTCAGAAGGATTTGTCGGTTTTAGCCGCGGCGGCGCCGGGCGAAGCCGATGCCGGCGAGGCCGAGACCGATGATCGCGAGGCTTGCCGGTTCGGGGACCAGCGTCGTGGTCGTTCCGAAGAAGTCGAGTTCGACATCCGTTGCGTTCAGGTTCGCGTTCACGCTGAGCGTGATGCTGTTGATGTCGAGGAAATTAGCCGTACCGATGAAAGAACCGTATTCGAAAAGGAACGGGATGCTTGCCGGGCCGGGAATGCCGCCGGGCGATGCCAGGGTCAGGCTCGAGACGTTGGCGAACGTATCGGCAACCGTGATCGTAACCTGCGCCGCGAAATCGTTCGCGATAACCCGGAGGTCGAAAGCGTCCTGTGCGCCGGAGTCGGTAAGGTCAACGCCGCCGAGGCCCGAAGCCCCGATGCCGTCCCATATCACGGTGCTCATGGATGTGCCGCCGGTGCCGTTGGCGATCGACATCGTTCCCGTAGCGCCGGAATTGAAAGAGAGCGATGCCGCATCCGCGCCGGTATTCCGGACGATCGTGGCTTCCCGTTCTAAGCCGATGATCGATGACGACACACCAACGGCGGTGCCGCTGGAGACACCCGGATCGGTGAGGATCTGGGTGACGCTGAAGTCATCAATTGTGATGGCCTGTGCGGACCCAACGGTCAGGGCCGAGAACGCGATGGCAGTGAGTGTTTTACGAAACATATTAATCTTCCTTCTGACGAACCTTATTGGCTTGCGCAGTTAGTATGCAATAACCGTGCCAGATATGACAATCCTTGTTTTTCAATATGTTAGCATCGAGTTGAATAGCGGGCCTGCGAAATGTTGTAAAATTGACCGACAGTTTATCGGCGTGGGACGGATAATCTTCACCTCCAATCCAATTTGATATCAAAAAAGCGGATTTTTATCAATGAGTTAGGTGGCTGATTGCCGCCGAATGAACGGGTGTAAAGAATCCCGGCGATTGATCTCGCTGTGCAAGGCAATCCTAACTCATTGAAAAAAATGAATTTATTAGGGCCATTTCGGGTTGCGGAGGGAATTGCCGGAAACCTGTACGGAACCGCGTTTTGCGGTCGGGGATGGCGGAAATCAGGCGGTTCCCCCGGGTTCGGGCGGCCGCGGCCCCGGCGGTCCTTCCGACGCAATTCTTCGCGATACCGCGTTTTGCGCAAAACGCAGACTTCGAACGCTGATGCTGCGCTATCTGTCCGATTTTGCAAAGCACACGAAACGAATTGAAATATTCATATTAAGCCGTCCTTAAGCAATTCGCGGTCAGATAAAATTACCGGATTTCAATGGTTTGTCCGGTATCGCTTTGGAGAATGACCGTGTTGATGGTGAACAGGACATTCCGTTTCGTCGGACTGGCGATCGTCGGGGCGCCGCTGCTTCTCGGTGGATGCGGCCTGCCGCCTGCCGTCGTGGCGTTTTCCTATGCGATGGACGGGCTGTCCTACGCCTCTTCCGGCAAGAGCGTTACCGATCATGCGCTTTCCGCTGCAGCCGAACAGGACTGCGCGATGTTCCGGATGATACAGGGCAGGGATATCTGCAGGCTTGACGGGGCCGGTGACGGCACAACCGTGCTGGCGAGCGCCGATGGACCGAATGTATCGGGCGGCGATACGCTCAGGGCGCCGACCGGAGCCGAACTGGCAAGTGCGAACCGGAGCCAGGCGAAGTCCTGGAATATCCGGGCGGGTATCCGGGCTGACAGAAACGTAGCCGCCCGCGCGGCGCCGCCGGTTACGGCACCGACAGACGACCAAATAAGACTGATCAACCCCAACCAGATGCCGGTCCGCCTGGCCGTCGGCAGCGGTAATGTTGTGACGGCGCGCCTGATCAACTTTCCGGCGGCAACCGAGGTTTTTGCGTTGCTCCAGGATGACGGCGTTCTTGAAGTGTTTACCTATGGAACGGCCTCCGAAAACGGTGTCAGGACGCTTTCGCTGATTGCGACGTATGAGGAATATTCAGAAAACCCCGTCGCGTTCAGGGGCGTGCTGATCGGCGGTTCGTTCCATGCCATTGGCGACCTGATTGTCTAGGCGGCTTCGCGATACAGCAAAGGTTCTTCGTTGGGTTAAGAAATTCAAAACGCCGGAGCGGTATAATCCGGGTTGTTTTTATCCCTGAGAAGCGACATCACAATTATGCGTATGCGCGACCTGCTTCGGAACGCTCAGCAGATCATCAAGTCGCCGATCTGCCAGCGGCTTGCCCTGGCGGTTTTCCTGGGAATCATCGTGATCGAGGCGATTATTCTGCTGCCGTCCTATCTGCGGCGGGAAAGCGGTCTGCTTGCGGAGCTGGAGCGTAACGGGTTCCGGATCGCAAAAACGGCCGTTTCCGCGCTTGGAACGGGTATGGATATGGAAGAAGCAGGCCTCCATTCGGGGGATTCCGGGCTGGCGGTTCATCGCCGGATGCTGGCAAACACGCTGTCCGCGAGCGATCTCGTGCAGGGCGCCGTCCTGTTGGACAGGGACGGCCGGGTTCTTCACCGGCGCGGCATGCCGGTGCAGATGGTGGTACCGGGGGCGCCGGTAAAGGGAATTCGTAAAGCGCGCAGTGCGGACGGAAATGCCTATGAAGTCTTCTGGCCTGCTTCACACACAGGGCTTTCCCATGGCGTAGCGCTTCGTCTCGATGCTTCCGGAATCAAGGGACTGTTGCGGGCATATACAGCGCGGATTGTGGGCCTGGTTGTTCTGATCGCCGCTTTCACGACCCTGGTGACGATGATCGCGGCGGGGTACCTGCTGATCCTGCCGATGCTGGAACTCAAGCAGAGGCTCAGCGGGATCGGGACCGGCGCAAAGGAGCGTCTTCCCGTCCGCGGCATTAATCGAAACGACGAATTCGGCGAGGTTATCGGGCAGCTGAATCAGATGCTGACCCGCATCGATGACGGCGTTGAGCAGGTCGAAAGCATCGCCAAGTTTCCGTCGGAGAACCGCAATCCCGTGTTGCGGCTGAGCCGGGACGGACAGGTCCGCTATGCCAATCCGGCCTGCTCCGAAATACCGGGATTGCTGGATTCGACATCGGCCCATCCTGTATTCGTCGAAAAGGCGCGCGAGGCGGCGGCATCGAATACGCCGGGAAGGATCGAACTGGTCCTCGACGAACGGACCTATTCGTTCGAATTCGTCCCCATCAAGGACACCGATTATGTCAACTTCTACGGGCGCGACATTTCGGCGGAAGTATTGGCGAAGCAGGGGCTTTACGAAGTTAACGCCGAGCTGGAGCAGCGCGTGAAGGATCGCACGGGCCTGATCGAGATGTTTCAGGCAACGTCGATTGCTGCCGGCCGGGCGCAATCGCTGGCCGATGTCCTGGAGCCCTGTACCGAACTGATCCGCTGTTACCTGGGATGGGAAATCGGGCATGCCCTGATTGTCAGGGACGGGGTGCCCGTTTCAGCGGGAATATGGAGTATCGCTCCGGGATACGATCCGACCAGGATCAGGCGGGCTTCCGATAAGGGCGCTTTCGCCGGTAATGAATGCCTGCCGGGACAGGTGGTCGCGCTGAAGTCGTCGCAGTGGCTGTCGCAGGCGGAAGACCTCGCGGGCTTCGCGCGGGCGAAAACATTCGAAGCCGTGGAGATTGCGAGCGGTATCGCCGTGCCCGTCATCGACCAGGGAGAGGTCGTTGCCGTGATGGAGTTTTTCTCCACCGGGGCACAGGAGCCGCGCCTCGATCTGGCGAAGGCGATGGATCACGTTGGAAGCCAGTTGGGACGCGTGGTCGAGCGTAACCGGGTGGAAGCGGAACTGTTGAATTCCCGCGAGGAAGCCGTACGCCTGCTGGCGTCCGCCGAAAACGCAAACCGCGCAAAATCGGAATTTCTCGCGACCATGAGTCACGAACTCAGGACGCCTCTGAACGGCGTACTCGGGATATCCGATATTCTGCTGGGAACGGACCTGAACCCCGATCAGCGGGATTTTGCGGTAATGATCAAGGAGTCCGGGGTCGGATTGCTGGAGATCCTGAATGACATCCTGGATTTTTCGAAGATCGAGGCCGGCAGTCTGGAACTGGTCGACGAGGAATTCTTTGCCGACGAAGTGATCGACGGCGTTGTCGACCTGCTTGCGCCGGTTGCCGCTGCGAAAGGGCTGGATTTTGGGGTGACCGTGACGAAGAACGTGCCGTCGCTGCTGTTCGGCGACATCGCGAGACTGCGCCAGATCATTATGAACCTCGTCGGAAATGCCATCAAATTTACGGAAAGCGGATCCGTGACGCTTCATGCAGATATGGTTGGCAGCGTTGACGATCGCGGATTACTGCGGATCGCGGTGAAAGACACCGGCGTCGGGATCGCACCCGAAGACCAGGCGGCTATCTTCGATCGCTTCACCCAGGGAGACGCCTCTACGTCCCGGAAATTCGGCGGAACCGGGCTGGGACTGGCCATTGTGAAGCAACTGGTGAGCATGATGGGCGGGACGATCGCCGTCGAAAGTCAAACCGGTGTCGGCAGCGAGTTCGTCGCATCCGTTGGTGTCGGTCTGCTGACGGACAGGCAGGATGCATTGCCACAATTGCCGGGCGGCGTCGGACTGGCGGTCGTCGGCGGTCACCCGGTCGGCAGAACGTGCTTGTCGGAACAGTTGACCGAACTCGGCGGCGATGTGCTCGAGGTGTCGAACGCGCCGGCATCAGCGGTCCTGGGGGCGGGCGCTATCGGCGCGGATGTGGACGTGGTCTTCATTCTGGACGACGACGCGCAATTCGACGCGGCGGCCGTTGCCGCCGGGCTCAAGGTCCGGACGCCCGATTTAACGGTCGTTCTGGTCGGATACCGGCGCCCCGAATTCGAGGGGGACGGCGGTGTGAATGGTTTCGACGGCTTTGTCCCCAAACCGGCGTCGCGGATGTCGGTGATGAGAGGGTTGCGCCGGGTCGGTAAATTGAAAGCCGGATCTGCGGCATCGAAGACCGTCCCGAAGACGCCGCCATCGGCAGTGCCGGAGCGTACCGGTGGCACGCTGAATATCCTGCTTGCCGAGGATAATCTGATCAATCAGCGGATAATCAATCTGATGCTGCAGCGGCAGGGACATAGGGTGGAGATCGTTGCCGACGGGGCGCAGGCGGTCGCGGCGGTCGCCGCCGGTAGCTACGATGTGGTGCTGATGGACATCAATATGCCGGAAATGGACGGCGTTACCGCGACCCGGGAAATCCGCGCCCTGGGCGGTAGCGCGGGTTCGGTGCCGATCATCGCGGTTACCGCAAATGCCCTGCGCGGGGACCGGGAGAAATATCTCGATGCCGGGATGGACGACTATGTCGCCAAACCGGTCGAGGTCGGGCTGCTCGATGCGGCTATTCTCCGACAACTCGGAAAACAGTGACCGGGACGCGCCGTTCGGTCTCCGAAGCAAATCCCGTTACGACCGGCGCGGCAGTTCCGGCATTTGCGCAAAAGTCTTCGTTAGCGTTCTTCCGCCAGCAGCCTGTCGAGAATCTTCTGATACTGCAGGGGCCCGGCATCGACGCTGAGCAGGGTCGGGGACAACCCGTCGCCCGCCTGGTCCATCGAGACCTGCTGCGCTTCAATCACCGGCACGTCCTGATCGGCGAAGGCGAACGTCCGCATCTTGTAGATGAGATCGCGGAGTTCCCGGTTCGTCTCATCGTCGGTCTGCACGCCCCAACGCGCGGCCTGGTAATGATAATGCGTCGTCTTTTCCGTTTCGGGCGTCAGGAAGTGGAGCGCCAGATATCCGGTGCCGGTTTCCTTCGGCTCGCCGACCTTGCTGGCCCCGAATTCAAGCCACAGATTGCTCGCCGGATACCAGGAAATCGACTGCCACTGGTCGCCGCGCTGCTTCAGTTCTTCGTCCTTGGCCATCATCTTCAGAATGCCGGGGGTCTCGGCATCCTTTGAATTTCGCGACACGGTGATGACGTCGCCTTCCTGCACGACCTCGGGGTCGGCGTCGGCGGTATCTGCATTGCCGAGAATGCCGGCATGGGTGTAGCTGATGTGGCTGAGGTCGAGCAGATTGTCGACGAGAAGCTGATAGTTCGCTTTGACCATCAGATAGCCGGGGCGGGTGATATGCAGCGGGTCCCGGTCGTCAAGGCAGCTGTAATCCGGGATACTGGATTCGTCCGCCGGCTTGTCGCCCATCCATATCCACAAATAAGTGTGTTTTTCGACGACCGGATAGCTGCGGACGTGCAGCCCCTCGGAAATCTTGCCGCTGCCGTGCGGGTTCAGGGCGCATTTCCCGTTCGCGCCGAATTCAAGGCCATGATAGATGCACTGCACCCGGTCGCCGGCCAGCAGGGTGCCCATGGACAGCGGCACATGACGGTGCGGGCAGCGGTCGGTGATCGCCGCGATCCCGCCGTCCTCCTTGCGGTAAAAGGCAATCGGTTCGTTCATGATGGTGCGGTGCGCCAGCTTGCCTTCCCCGAGCTCGGACGAAGGCATCGCCACGTACCAGCTGTTGCGCAGGAATTTCGGATCCGGCGACGGCAGTTCGACGCTGGCGGACAGCGGAAATAATGTCGGTTCGATGCCCTGCAGAACGGGGCCGGAATCAGAATCTGGGCACATGGATTATCCTCTCTGAGTGGGCAGGTTTTATGCCGGTTTTTCGAAACTTTATATGTGCTGCCGGATATTCGCAATGGGGGTTGTCAGGATATGCGGCCTCTGGGACCGGCGTTTATATTGCTGCGGGTACCGCGAAAGTCGCCGTGAAAAAAGGAGGAAACAGGGGGGCGACTTCGCCAATCGGAATTTCAGCAGAACACCGGGGCTTATCCAATATCCTGAGCAGGTCAGCTGACTCGTTTTTGACCGAAAAACGAAGGGGCCGGCGAAATTCGCCGGCCCCTTGTTTGAATTGGCTCCCCGGGCCGGACTCGAACCAGCGACAAGGTGGTTAACAGCCACCTGCTCTACCAACTGAGCTACCGGGGATCAGTGAGGGATCGGCATATAACACCGGATGAAGCGTGTTTCTACCCCCTCGAAGGAAATTATGCTTCCGAGTGTTGCGGATTGGTAAATTTCGTCAGCCCCGAATCCATTATTCGCGTGTCGCCGTGTGGGGATGTGTCATGAGATTTTCCATCGACCGATTCGCAGATATTGTCGAACCCGCAGCATGTGCCTACGATCCGGTCAACCGGACATAGCCGGGGTGTCACAGGGATGGAGAGACCAGAATGACCGGTACGGCAACAACTTCCGCGGACAGGACCCGGGCCCTCCGCGATGCGGGGAATCTGGACGATCTGTACGCTGCCCTCGGCCCGCTGGACATGACGCCGGGCTGGATCGACCGGAAGGCGCCGATATTGCGCGCCGAGCCGGTCACGCCGTTCAGGCCCGCCCATTGGCGCTATAGCGACTGCCGCACAGCGCTCGACGCGGCCGGCAGGCTGATCAACACGGAACTCGCCGAACGGCGCAATCTGATCCTGCGCAATCCGGTAGACGGCAACGATATCGCGACGGCGAAAACCCTCGTCAACGCCTACCAGATGATCCTGCCCGGCGAGGAGGCCAAAACGCACCGTCACGCGCCGCATGCGCTGCGGGTTATTATCGAGAGCGAGGGGTCGTTTTCGGTCGTCAACGGGGAAAAGCATCCCATGGAGACCGGCGATATCGTGCTCACGCCCGGATGGTGCTGGCACGGGCACGGGCATGACGGCGATCAGCCGGCCTATTGGCTCGACGGGCTGGACGTGCCGCTGACCCACCTGCTCGAACCGATGTTTTTCGAAGAACATCCCGACGGATTCGCGGCGGTGGAGCGGGTATCGCCGGATTCGCCGTACAGGTTTACCTGGGAAACGATCCTGAAACGGACGGAGCGCGCGGCGGCCGATACCGAGGGGCATTTCGGCAGGCGGGTGCGGCTGGAGGCGGATGAAATGCCGACCATCGGCATCTATGTCGAACGTCTTGAAGCGGGGCAATCCACGCGTCGATACCGTCATTCGGCAAATGTCGTATTCAGCCCGATGATGGGAAGCGGGGTCAGTACGGTCGGGGATGCGGACATCCCCTGGGGGCGGGGGGACACGTTTGTCGCGCCAACCTGGAACTGGATCGAGCATCATGCCATTGAAGACACGATCCTGTTTTCGATGACCGATGAATTCCTGATGCGTTTCGCGAAGTATTACCGGTTCGAGGCAGCCGCCTGACAGACGGCTGCCTCCGTCCGATGTGATCTATTTGGGTAGTTCGCCGCTTTCGATATGAAGCGAGCGCTGCGGGAAGGGGATCGTTATGCCTGCCTTGTCGCAGGCCTCTTTGAGGCCCTTGTTCAGGTTGAAGTAGACCGTCCAGTAATCGGGCGTGTTGACCCATACGCGGACGAAAATGTTGACGGAACTTTCGGCCATCTCGGCGACGACATATTGGGGTTCGGGGTCGCTCAGCGCCAGGCTTTCACCCGCGACCACCGATTTCGCGGTCTCGATGGCGAGATTGATGTCGTCGCCGTAATCGATCCCCAGCACGATCTGAACCCGCCGGGTCGGGTTGCGGCTGAAATTCTTGAGCGATTTGCCCCACAGTTCCGTATTGGGCGACACGATGTAAATGCCGTCGCCGGTTTTAAGTTCGGTCGTGAACAGGCTGAGATTTGTCACCGTTCCGGTAACGGAACCCGCCTCGATGAAATCGCCGATTTTGAAGGGTCGGAAAATCAGCAGCATGACGCCGGCGGCGACATTCGACAGCGTGCCCTGAAGGGCCAGACCGATCGCGAGGCCGGCGGCGCCGAGGACGGCGAGGAAGCTGGTGGTCTGCACGCCGAACTGCTGTAGCGTGGCCAGGACCGTAAAGACGATCAGGGCGTATCTGACGAGGCTTCCGAAGAAATGCTGAAGCGTGATGTCGATTTTTCTGGACCGGCCCAGTGCGCGTTCGGTGGCGCGTCCGGCCCAGCCCGCGGCAATCCAGCCGATGATGAGGATCGCAAGGGCGCCGACGATGTCGATCCCGTATGTCGTCGCGATTTCAACGACCTGGTCGATCGCTTCGTCTGCCTGCTTTTCCATGGAGATGGTTCCTACCCCGTTACAATAGTCGGCACCGTTTTATCACCGAACCGGCGTCCGGCAAATGTTTTACCTGCCGGTTATGGCCGGAGAACCCGCCGATAGAACGGCACATAGGCCAGCAATGCGAGGATACTAAGACACAGCATCAAGGCGCCCAGCGGCAGCGCCGAGCCGTCGTGAAGGACGCCCATGACGAAGGCCGCGACAGCGCCGGCACAGGTCTGGTAGAAGCCGATCAGCGACGAGGCGGCACCCGCCGTTTGCGGAAACGGGGCGACGGCGGCGGCCATCGATTGCGGGTAGTGGAGACCATGGCCGAACATCCACAGGAAGGCGGGCAGGGCGACGGCGAGGCCGGTGCGAACGTCCAGCAGGCTGAGTACGACGATCAGGGCGGCCGATGCAATGCCGACGATGCTTCCGAGCACGATCAGCGCAGGCGCGCCAAGACGCGTTCCCAGCCGTCCGGCGACGCCGGCGCCGAGCATGAATCCGCCCGAGCCGCAGGCGAACAGCAATCCGCCGATTTCCGGGCGTATCCCGTAGCCGTCCACAATGACCAGCATGCTGCCGGCCAGCCAGACGAACATTGCCGCATACATCAGCATGTTCGTGACGCAGTTCAGCGCGAAAACGGGACTGGGGGTCAGGCGCAGATATACGGCGAATGTGGACGACAGGCTTAGCGACGAAGGTGCGCCTTCCGGACGGGATTCCTTCAGCAGTACGAAAACGGCCGTCAGGGTGACGACGCCGTATACCAGGCAGAAATAGAACGATGCCTGCCATCCATGCCAGGCCACGAGGACGCCGCCGATCGCCGGCGCACCGATGGCCATGATGCCGAAGGCCGACATCACATAGCTCATGACCTTGCGGGAACCGTCGACGCCGTAAATGTCGCGGATGACGGCGCGGGCCAGGGCAGGGGCCGCCGATGCGCTTGCCCCCTGGAGGGCCCGGCCGAGGAGGATGGTGTCGAAGGACGGCGCGATCGCAAGCAGCAGGGTTGCGAGGCAATACACGCCGAGCGCGCCGATCAGCACCGGTCTGCGGCCGAACCTGTCGGCAATCGGTCCGTAGACAAGCTGCATGAAGCCGTAGGCGAAGACGTAGACGCTGAAGACCAGGTTCGCTTCGCTGGTCGAGACGCCGAAATAGTTGCGCAGGGCGGGAACGCCCGGCGCGAGCGAGTCGGTGTTTACCGGGTTGATGGCGACGAGCAAGGTCAGCACGGCGCCGGTCAGAAGCGCGTTCGATGCGACGCCGGACGATTTGCTCAAAGCCCCGCGGTCCGTCTCAAAGGCCGCGCTTGTCGACGAAGCGCTGCTGCTTGACCTGGGTCTGAAGTTCCCGTTCCAGCGTGCCGGCGTCGAGCAGCGCAATTTCGGGGGAAAGTTCGAAAGTCCTGCGGATATCGGCCAGGAGCGCCGCGGTTGCATTTTCGGGGTCCCCGGTAGCCGCTACTTCGACCGACACCCGCATCAGGTCGAGCGCGTCCGTTTCCTCGACTTCGACCTTGAAGTCGGTGATGTCGAGACGCCGATGCATGAAATCCTCGAAATCGGCGTGATTGACGTTTATGCCGCGGACCTTGAAAAACCCGGATGTCCGCGCCGCGTGGCGGATCATCGGATAGACAGACAGGCGTCCGTCGGTTTCGCCTTTGTCGTAATATGAAACGTAGTCTCCGGTTTCCCATCGCAGAAACGGCGTCATCTCGTTGTTCCAGTACGGCGTGGTGACGAGAATGCCGTTTTCGCCTTCGGCGACCGGCTCGCCGGTGTGTTCGTCCACGACTTCGAGGTCGAACATGTCGGTCCAGAAATGCATGCCGTCATGGCGTTCGGATTCGCTCGCCATGAAGGATGTCTCCGTGCAACCGAACTGATCGTAGAGTTCCGCACCCCAGAGCGCCTCGATGCGGGCGCGCTTGCCGGCGGAAACGGGCTCTGCGGCGGTCAGGAATTTCGTCACCGAACTGGACGCGAGGTCGAACCCCATTCGTTCGGCGACCTGGGCAAGCTGCAGCCCGTAGCTCGCCATCCCGCACCAGACGGTGGGCTTCAGCGTGCGGATCAGTTCCACCTGCATTTCACTGGGCGTCGAATTGCCCGCACCGCACCAGTTTACGCCGATGCCCATCTGCTGGGCGGTGCGGCAATAGACCTGTCCGACCGGGTGAATGCCGAGCGGGAAAGATACATGGGCGAGATCGCCTTTTTTCAGTCCTGCGGCGTCCCAGGCGCGGCGAAATCCTTCCCGGGCGAGGCGCAGGTCGTTCATCGTGCGCGGATAAAACAGGGGCTTGCCGGTCGAGCCGCCCGAGCGCCAGAATTCGATAATTTCCGTGCGCGGCGCGATGCAGAAATCGTCCTGGAAATCGGCGGGGTCGATAACCCGCAGTTCGTCCTTGGTCAGGATCGGAATTTTCGCCCATTCTTCCGGTTCATGGATATGGTCGAGATTCAGGTGATCGAGCCTGCCCGCAAAGAACCGGGATTTTTTCGCCCGTTCCACCGCAACCCGCCGGCGGAGACGCCTGATATCGGCGATCTGTTCGCGCGATACGGCGGGGAAGGGTATTTCCGGCGTTTCCCACATGCGCCGGTCAGTCTTCGGTACGTTCGCCGAGCTCTCTGGCGTGTTCGCGGAGGATGAATTTCTGGATCTTGCCGGTCGAGGTTTTCGGCAGCGGACCGAAGACGACGGTCCTCGGCACTTTGAAGCGGGCCATGTTTTCGCGGCAGAACGCAATGATCTCCGCCTCGGACGATTCTTCGCCCTCTTTCAGGGTGACGAAAGCACAGGGGCTTTCGCCCCACTTGGCGTCGGGGCGGGCGGCGACGGCGGCTTCAAGCACCTTGGGGTGCTTGTAGAGCAGGCCTTCGACCTCGATCGACGAGATGTTCTCGCCGCCGGAGATAATGATGTCCTTCGACCGGTCCTTGAGTTCCACATATCCGTCTTCATGCCAGACGCCGAGATCGCCGGAATGGAACCAGCCGCCGGCGAAGGCCTCTTCGGTCGCCTTCGGGTTCTTTAGATAGCCTTTCATCACGTCGTTGCCGCGGAAGAATATCTCGCCCATCGTCTCGCCATCCTGCGGGACGGGTTCGAGGGTTTCAGGGTCGCCGACCATAAGCGCCTCGAGCACGTGATAGCGTACCCCCTGACGCGCTTTGAGCGCGGCCCGGTCGGCAATCGGCCTGTCGTCCCATTCCGGATGCCAGGCGCTGACCACGGACGGGCCGTAGGTTTCCGTCAGTCCGTATACATGGGTGATGTTGAAACCCTGACTTTCCATTTTCTCGATCACCGCGGCGGGGGGCGATGCGCCGGCGGTGGCGGCCTCGACGATATGGGAAAACGGCTTGCGGGCGCTTTCCGGGGCATTCGCGAGCATATTGAGGACGATCGGCGCGCCGCAGAAATGGGTGATGCCGTGTTCGGCGATGGCGTCGAAGATCGGCGCCGCCTCGACACGGCGCAGGCAGACATTGGTCCCGGCCAGGGCGGCGACGGTCCACGGAAAACACCAGCCGTTGCAATGGAACATGGGCAGGGTCCAGAGATAGACCGGATGCGGCGGCATCGCCCAGACCATCATGTTGCCGATGGCGTTCAGAAACGCGCCGCGGTGATGGTAGACGACGCCCTTCGGGTTGCCGGTGGTGCCGGACGTGTAGTTCAGGGAACAGGCTTCCCATTCGTCCGCCGGCCATGTCCAGGGATATTCGGGATCGCCGCCGGCGATGAAATCCTCGTACTCGACGGTACCCAGGAATTCGCCGCCGTCATAGGTCGCATCGTCGACGTCTATCACGAAGATGTCGGAACCGACCTGGTCGAGCGCGGCCTTGATCGTGGCTGAAAATTCCCGGTCGGTGAGCAGCACCTTTGCTTCGCCATGATCGAGGATGAAAGCGATGGCGTCCGCGTCGAGGCGGATATTCAGCGCGTTCAGGACGCCGCCCATCATGGACACGCCGAAATGGGCTTCGACCATGGCGGGGATGTTGGGCAGCATGGCGGCAACGGTGTCGCCGCGCTTCAGCCCGTGTTTTTCCAGGGCGCTGGCGAGCTGCCGGCAGCGGGTATAGGTTTCGGCCCAGCTGCGCCGGATGGCGCCGTGGATGACGGCGGTCCGGTCGGGGTAGGTTGCGGCGGAACGTTCGATAAAGCTCAGCGGCGTAAGCGCCACGAAATTGGCGGGATTTTTGTCGAGCCCGATCTCGAAGGGACTGGTCACCTGTGCGCTCCCGATTGGTCGTTGTTTTTCGGAAGGATAGTGCGAAAAGCCAGTGAGACAAAGCGGGCATGAATTCCGGGCGGATTTTCAATCGCCGATTCTGTTAGCTTCGGATACCACTCGCGCTGAACTGGTTCCCCTCCGCACAACAAACGGGTGAGTCATGCGCGATTCATATCTCCTCCTACTGGGGCTTTTCGGGCTCTTTATCTTTACCGCCGCGATCGCAGCCGGTTCCGCCTCGTAACGGGGGGAATTGGTGAGGACGGGATGATCGAAGCGTTAGACGTTTTGGATCATCGGCTCCGGGCTTTTGCCGTTCCGGTCGAATTCGGATACCGCACAAGCGATATCCAGTTCACGGCGCACCTGCGTTTGCACGCGCACAAAATCCGCCGGGAAATCGTCTTCCGCCGTTTTGAGTAAGCCGCGACGGCCTTGATCGACCGTCGGGTATTGTCCTATCGGATCGGGTTCGCACGTGGACAGAATCAGTTGCTGCCCGAATTGACCCTGTCAGTTGGCCGAATTCTTAAAATCGGGCAAAACCGTCCGGCGTGCCGGAGATACCGATTGGGGGTATTACCGGATATGTCGTGAAGTGCTGGAGGCCCGGAGCGGATTCGAACCGCTGTAGACGGATTTGCAATCCGCTGGATAGCCTCTCTCCCACCGGGCCGTGCCCTGCAACACGCGATCGCAGGTCGCGCTATATAGGCGGGCGGCCGGGGCCGGTCAAGATTCTCCGGCATCCGGCGGACTAAAATCTTGTCGGGACTCGTCAATTCCTTTAGTTAGCACTACGTTAACCGCCATCGGATAATGTGTCCGATCTGGGGCCGTCCCGGCCCGAAACCACAGCCAAGCCGGCCCCGGCCGGCTTCTCGGATTGGCGAATCAGATGCCCGATTACGAAGCGCTTCGACAAACAATGGTCGATACTCAGTTGAGGACCAACAAGGTCACCGATGCAAAGGTTCTTGCCGCAATGGGGAACGTGCCGCGGGAAATGTTCGTTCCCGAGGACCGCGCGAGCTTTGCCTATATCGATGAGGATATCAGGATCGGAAAAAGCCGCTGCCTGGTGGAGCCGATGGTTCTGGCCCGGATGATACAGGCGGCGGAAATCGGACCGGAAGACGTGGTACTCGATGTTGCCTGCGGCGCAGGCTATTCGTCGGCGGTGCTCGGGCATATCGCCCGGGCGGTGGTCGCGGTGGAAAGCGATACGGAGCTTGCGGGTGCTGCAGGCGGCCGGATAACGAAGCTCGGCCTCGACAATGTCGTGATCGAAATCGGACAGGTGAACGCG